>VOFK01003537.1_pt1 | contig 25977 bp, 31 predicted proteins | sample 5384121 | NCBI WGS metagenome assembly VOFK01 (sample SAMN12384730, study PRJNA508395) | human gut metagenome | isolation source: healthy gut J | host: Homo sapiens | reverse complement strand
CTCGGTAGCGCTTCGTTCAGTTACGTGGTAACACCACGTATTAGAGAAAAAAAGCAGGAGAACACCTTCCTTATATGACAGTAGCCCTGAGAGGGGACATGAACTGACCGATGTTTTGCAGGACATATTTTTCTGAAGAACCTTCCCGGAGGTGGAGTTCATACTACTCCGTCAGTGCCGTAGGTTATAAACCACAAGAACAGTAACCCTTAAACGAGGGGGCAAGAACAGCTGGAGGCTTCGAACTGGAAGAATGGTGGCATGCTTGGACGGTGTGAGTTGTTTACAGCCAATCGTGAAACCGCTATACGACTTGAAGCACTACTCGAAACTATTCGACATGACCCAGAATTCCGCATACCTTGTCGCAAGATTATAAAATATTTCCCTCTGTACCAAATGCTGATCGACCACACCCCGGCTGCGCGGGATCAGGACCATATCGACATTGTTATCTCGTCGCGGGCATCGACGCCCGACCGCACGGCGTTCATCATGGGTAAAAGCAAGGATGACCCCTTTGCCGTGATGGAGCAGGACGGCTTCAGTCTGGTACACTACGGCGCCACGGTGCTGGCGATTCCCCTGCAACACAGCGCATTATTTTTATTACGACCGCCTGGCTGAGGCGCTGCCGGTACCGGTGCTGAACATGCCCCGCCTGACGGTAGCCGATGCCAAGGCGGCGGGCTGCACAAAAGCTGGGCATCCTGGCGACGGACGGCACGCTGGCGGCGGAGACCTACCAGATTGCCTGCCGGGCACAGGGTATCGACTGGGCTGTGCCGTCACCGGAGCATCAGCAGGAGGTTATGTCAGTCATTTATGACGACATCAAGCAGGGCAAGCGCGCCGATATGACGAAGTTCGGCGCGGCGGTGCATGATTTGAAAAAGCAGGGCTGCGACATGGCCGTGCTGGGCTGCACAGAGCTGAGCCTCGTTAAGCGGGACGAGCACCTGGGCAAGTTCTTCATTGACAGCACCGAGGTGCTGTGCCGGCATGCGTTACAGGCGTGCGGGGTGGAGCCGGTGGGGTTCTAAAGGCGCGAGGAGGCGGCCGGAGGACTGGCCGCCCTACGGAGCGGCGAGATTGCCCGGGAGGTGCGTGACGGCGGCGAACGGGCAAAAGCCCTTCCGGCCTCGCGGGCTCGGCCATCGCCCTTGTAAGGGCAGGCTTTTGCGGGCTTCGCCCGAATGCCCAGAATATAAAATCCAGCATAAACGCAAAAAAACACACCAAAACGGTTTGTGTATATAAGGAGAGAAATCACAGATGGATCAGAAAAAATTCTACATCACTACGCCGATCTATTACCCCAGCGATAAGCTGCATATCGGCCATACCTACTGCACTGTGGCAACCGATGCCATGGCCCGCTACAAGCGCCTGCAGGGCTACAATGTCAAGTTCCTGACCGGTACCGATGAGCACGGCCAGAAGATCGAGCTGAAGGCCAAGGAGGCCGGCGTCACCCCGCAGCAGTTTGTTGATAACATCGTCGAGGGCCCCAAGGGCGTCAAGGATCTGTGGAAGCTGATGAACATCAGCTATGACCGGTTTATCCGCACGACCGATGATTACCATGTCGAGGCCATCCAGAAGATTTTCAAGAAGATGTACGAGAAGGGTGACATCTACAAGGGCAAGTACGTCGGCAAATACTGCACCCCCTGCGAGAGCTTCTGGACCGAGAGCCAGCTTGTCAACGGCTGCTGCCCTGACTGCGGCCGCCCCGTGGTGGATGCCGAGGAGGAGGCTTACTTCTTCCGGCTCTCCAAGTATGCTGACCGCGTGCGCGACCTGCTCGTCAACACCGACTTCCTGCTGCCGCGTTCCCGCGTCAACGAGATGGTCCACAACTTCATCGACCCGGGCCTTGAGGATCTGTGCGTTTCCCGCACCAGCTTCAAGTGGGGCATCCCGGTCGATTTCGACCCCAAGCATGTCGTCTACGTCTGGATCGACGCGCTGTTCAACTACACGACGGCGCTCGGCTTCATGAACGACAAATATCCCGACAGTGACTACGAGACCTTCTGGCCTGCTGACGTGCATTTTATCGGCAAGGAGATCGTGCGGTTCCACTCCATCATCTGGCCTGCCATGCTGATGAGCATGGATATGCCCCTGCCCAAGCACGTTTACGGCCACGGCTGGCTGCTGCTGGACGGCGGCAAGATGTCCAAGTCCAAGGGCAACGTGGTTGACCCCTACCTGCTGGCCGAGCGCTACAGCGCCGATGCCCTGCGCTACTTCCTGCTGCGCGACTTCCCGTTCGGTTCGGACGGCAACTTCTCCAATGAGCTGCTGATCAACCGCATCAATATGGATCTGGCCAACGACCTCGGCAACCTGTTGAGCCGCACCACCGCCATGGCCGACAAGTACTTTGGCGGCGAGCTGCCCGCCGAGCAGGCCGAAGGCCCCGAGGATGCTGCCCTGATCGAGAAGGCCACTGCCCTGCGCGCCCGCTATGAGGCCGACATGGAGGCCTATGCCTTCCAGAATGCGCTGGCCGATGTGTTCGAGGTCATTGACAACGCAAACAAGTATATTGACGCCACCGCACCGTGGGTGCTGGCCAAGAGTGAGGAATCAAGCCCCGTCTGGCCCGCGTGCTGTACAATCTGGCCGAAACGCTGCGCATCTGCACCGTCCTGCTGCAGCCGTTCATGCCCGACACCTGCGAGAAGATTTTTGCGCAGCTGAACGTGGCCGCCGACGGCAAGACCTGGGACAGCGCCGCCGCCTTCGGCACCCTGCCTGCCAACGCCACCCTGCACAAGGGCGAGAACATCTTCCCCCGCATTGACGCCGCAAAGGAGCTGGCTGAGCTGGAGGCCCTTGAGGCTGCCCAGAAGGCCGCCGCACAGGCTGCCAACGCCCCCGCTGAGGAGGAAAAGCCCGCTGAGAGTGCCGCTGCGTCCGCAGAGCTGATCGGCGAGCACGAGGAAGAAATCAGCTTCGATGACTTCTGCAAGGTCGAGCTGCGCGTGGCCGAGGTCCGCGCCTGCGAGCGCATGAAGGAGCAAGAAGCTGCTGCACCTGACCGTCTTTGACGGCGAGCGCGAGCGCTGCATCCTGTCCGGCATCGCGAAGTGGTTCGCGCCCGAGGATCTGATCGGCAAGAAGATCGGCATTGTCGCCAATCTGGCCCCCCGCCCGATGATGAAGGGCAAGTATGTCAGCGAGGGCATGATTTTTGCTGCGGATACTGATGTCGAGGGCGGCTGCTCCATCGCGTTCTTCCCGGACAGCACCCCGGCGGGCGCGCGCATCCACTAAGGCAGCGCTATGCAAAAATCTAAGTTAGACCAATTTTTCTCCATCCCGGCGGCGGCCGTTTTGATGGCTGTTGTCTGCAATGTGCTGTGGGGGTCGGCATTCCCCTTCATCAAGCTGGGTTACCGCCTGTTTGCGATTGATTCCGCCGATACTGCGTCGATTTTGTGCTTTGCGGGTGTCCGCTTTATGATGGGCGCGGCGCTGGTCTGGCTGGCCGGTCTGGCGCTGAACCGCCGCCCGCTGCCGATGCCGCACGGCAAAACGCTGGCTTCGGCCTGCGGGCTGGGCCTGTGGCAGACCGCTGCACAGTATTTCTTCTACTACTCTGCCGTGGCGCTGCTGACCGGCCGCGCGATGGGCGGCATTTTGAACAGCACCCAGAGCTTTATGGGCGTGATTTTGGCGCACTTTTTGTACGGCAAGGCCGACCGGATGACCCCGCGCAAGGCGCTGGGCTGTGTGCTTGGCTTTGGCGGTGTGCTTGTCGCCACGCTGGGCAACCACGGCAGCGGCAGCGCAAAGGGATATGGCGTTCATGCTGATCGCCTCCGCAATCTTTGCATCGGCCGGGCCGTGGAACAAGGCCGTGACCCAGCATGCAGACAGCTTTTCGGTCTGTGTGCTGAACCTCGGTGTCGGCGGACTGGCGCTGGCTGTGATGGGCTTTGCCATGGGCGGCGGCCTCCACCCCGAGAGCGCCGCAGGTATCCCGGTGCTGCTGTTTTTGGCGTTCATCTCAGGTGCGGGGTATGTTATATGGGCGCTGCTGATGAAGAACAACCCGGTGTCCCGCATTGCGGTGTTTGGCCTGATCATTCCGGTCATGAATGTGCTGCTGTCGGCGCTGCTGAACGGTGAGCCGCTGTTTGAGTGGAACTACCTCGCCGCGCTGCTGCTGGTCTGCATCGGCATTTATCTGGTCAACCGCGCTCCGCAGGAGAAGCAGGCATGAACCATATTTTTTGACACCCACGCGCACTATTCCTCGCGTCAGTTTGACTGTGACCGCGCCGCGCTGCTGAAGGCCTTGCCCGAGGGCGGCGTGGTGGGGGTGCTGGAATGTGCCACCCACTCCGGCGATGCGGCCCGCGTGCTGGAGCTGGCCCACGCCGCGCCCTACATCCATGCGGCAATCGGCATCCACCCGGAAAGCCTGATCGAGGAGGACGCTGCCACCGTGGCAGTCTATCATGGGGACTGGCGTGCCGAGCTGGCCGCCATGCGCCCCCTGTTTGAGGACAAGGCTGTCGTGGCCGTGGGCGAGATCGGGCTTGATCATCACTGGCCGGTCCCGCGCGAGGAGCAGTACGCCCTGTTTGAGGCACAATTACAACTTGCGAAAGAGCTGGACCTGCCGGTATCGGTCCACGACCGCGAGGCCCACGCCGAAATGTACGAGCTGCTGCGCAAATATAAGCCGCGCGGCGCACTGCACTGCTACAGCGGCAGCGCCGAGGACGCGGTTTGGCTGGTTGAGCAGGGGCTGTATCTGGGCTTTGGCGGGGCAGTGACCTACAAAGGGGCCAAGCGCGCCGCCAAGGTGCTGGCCGCCATCCCGCACGACCGCGCCCTGCTGGAAACCGACTGCCCTTATATGGCCCCCGAGCCGGTGCGCGGCACCCGCAACGACAGCCGCAACATTGCCCACGTGGCCGCCTACATCGGCACGATCTGGGATATGGACGCCCAGGCCGTGCTGGATGTGACCGCAGAAAACGCGCGCACCTGTTTTGGTGTGTGAACCGTTAGCGTATCTGTAGGGGCGGGCATTGCCCGCCTGTGGGCGACCGATGGCCGCCCCTACAAATATAGAAACAAAATTTTCAGGAGTGACTTACTATGAAAGCACGCATCCCTAAGCATCGTGAATTTATCATTGATTTCCCGCAGGATATGGATCAGGCCAAGGCTGACGAGGGCTGGACCAAGCTGAACGAGATCGTGGAGGAGTACAAAAAGGCCCACAACGGCCAGAGCGTTTACTCTGCGACCTTTATTGAGGACTGCGAGCCTGCTGTGAAGAAGCTGCAGGAGGAGTACGGCTTCAACTACACCATTCAGGAAACCAAGTGATCAAAACCGGCGGACAACTGCGTCCGCCGGTTTTCTGTTCGTACATTTTGCCAGAGGGGGAAACAGGGATGGCAAAGACAGTTATACGCCCGGCGGCGGAGGAGGATATTCCCGCCATTCTCGCGCTGTACCGCCAGCTGGACAGCGCTTTGGTCGCGCTGCAGCCGGAGTTTTTTTGCGAGGCCCCGCGTGAGGTGGACGAGATCCGCAAGGCAGTCAGGGCCGATGACGCGGATTTTTTGCTGGCGGAGCAGGACGGTACCGCCGTGGGCTTTGCGCTGCTGGTCTACTATGCGGGCTGGACGCCGGCGTTCAGCTGTGTGCTGCCCCACCGCTACGCCTGCCTGGGGGATCTGATCGTGGACGCAGGTGTGTGGGCAGGGGCATTGGCAGCCAGCTGCTGGCTGCGGCCAAGCGCTGGGCCCGCAACCGGCGGCTGGAATATCTGGAGCTGCAGGTGCTGGCCCAGAACGAGGGCGCGCAGCACCTGTATGAGTCGCAGGATTTTGTCGAGGCAACGAAAGTTATGCGGTGTATGCTGTGAAAAACCGCTCTGTAGGGGCCGGGCATGCCCGGCCGCAGGTTTACGGTTGCACCCCTTTCGCGGTTGATTTGCAGGGCGGGGCTTGACCCCTTTGCGGGGCGTCGGGGACGCCGCCCCCTACAGGCATAACCCGCAAAGTTTCTCACTCCCGCAAACGGCCACGGCGGCCAGAGGGCTGGCCGCCCTACAACCCCACTTGAAGATCCATGCGTAGGGCGGGGTGCCCTCACCCCCCGCCGAAGCCTGCCGCCAAATCCCTTTACGGTCAATCTGTGGGGAGGGATTCATCCCTCCCGGGTTGTGCGCCCATATTGCTGCACAACACAAAAAAGCCGGGGCGAACATTTCGTTCGCCCCGGCGGTCTTACTTTTCGGAGTCATAGCCTCATAACCCTTTTCGTTATTTTTCGGACTGCTTCCACATCGTCATGGGAATCATTCCTATCGTTTGCGAATTTTGATTGCCCTTTCAGGATCTTACTAACGGTTCATTGGACTTACCCTCGGGTTCGTTATTTGCTGAAAAGCATTTGTGGAACGGAGTAAAGTTTGCTGTTAAGGTTATTAAGATCGTTCCTGGGGTAATGGGTCTCATGCCGAGGACCAAAGCCTCTTAACTCTTGTACATCGGAGTGTCTCCTTGTTGATCAGGTGAAGTTCAGGTAAATCCTGTTCGGCGGAGTGGTGACGGTCATCTCTACCAGCCTTCTTTCATCCTAATCTATATCTCATGCGGGGGGGTCTGTTGTGACGGCCCCTGAGTCTGCTAAACATTAGCTAAGTAACCGGACATCGCGTTTTTATAAATCTTTTACAGGTGATGACCTGCGGCTTCGGATGCGGTTCTTTTTTTGTTAGCAGGCCCAGGCCCGCCGGTGATGAATGGGATCTTTAAAGTTTGCCATTGGACTCGAGCCTCCTTCCTTACGAAATACTGCCGGCGGCCTTTACGATCTCTTTCCGGTTTTTCTTCCGCCCTCGTGCTGCTGGATCGGAGTCCCTTAAAGTTAAGCTTTAAGATGTCGGTCTGTTCACGATCGGTCTTTGATGAAGAAACTTTTGGAAAGTGGCATCTCTTGGAACTTCCAGTTCCTTATCTCCGGCTGTTTTCTTTCTGTGACTATACTATATCACAGCCTTAGTGTTTCGTCTATTCGCAGACCCTACAATCTTGCTGTGCAATATTTGTGCATATTCAGGATTGAATAACACATGCTGCTTGTGGTATAATAAATATGTTGGGCGCGTGTACGCCGGAATAGATAATAGATAAAAGATAATAGATAATAAATAATAAAAGTGGTGGAGTTTTCTCCGCTGCGCTGCGAAAACAAAATTCGGTTTTCGACCGCAGGGAGAAAACTCCACCATTTTTATTATCTATTATCTTTTATCTATTATCTTTTATCTTCTCACATCGTTTCCGGTGCGGTGACCTTGAACATCGTCAGGATGTTGTGGATGACGCCGCGCACGGCTAGGCAGAGCGCAATGCGGCCCTGCTGCACGGTGCCCTCCGCATCAAGGATGCGGCAGGCGTTGTAGAAGCGGTGGTAGGCGGACGCCACATCAATGCAGTAGCGGGTGATGCGGGCCGGGTCATACTTCTCCGCTGCAGCAGCAATCTCAGCGGGGAAGGCAGCCAGCAGGCGGATCAGTGCCTGCTCGGCGGGGTCGGTCAGGACGCTGGCATCCACACCGTCCGCGCCGTCAAACTTCACGCCCTCGCTCTCAAGCTTCTTCAGCACGGAGCAGATGCGCGCGTGGGCATACTGCACATAGTAGACCGGGTTCTCGCTGTCGTTGCGCACTGCCAGGTCCAGGTCAAAGTCCAGCGTAGAGGAGCTCTCGCGCTGGTTGAAGAAGAAACGTGCGGAATCAATGGGCACCTCGTCCAGCAGGTCGGTCAGCGTGATGGCCTTGCCGGTACGCTTGCTCATGCGAACAGGCTTGCCGTCGCGCATCAGGTTGACCATCTGCATCAGCACGATGTCCAAGCGGCTGCCGTCCAGACCGATAGCGTCCATCGCGCCCTTCATGCGGGCCACATGGCCGTGGTGGTCGCACCCCAGACATCAATGGCCTTGTCAAAGCCGCGCACGGCCAGTTTGTTGTAGTGGTAGGCAATGTCGGCGGCAAAGTAGTGGGGATGCCGTTGGCGCGCACCAGCACCTCGTCCTTGGCCTCCTCCTCGCTGCCGTCGTCGGTCTTGCGCTTGTTCACAACGCCGTACTTGGCGGCGTACTGGGCACTGCGGTACATGATGGCACCGTCCTCGGCCTTGTAGCAGGCGCCGCTCTCCAGCAGCTTGTCCACCACGGCCTTGACCGCGCCGGAGTTGTGCAGGTCGCTCTCATGGAACCAGACATCGTACTCGATGCGGTACTTGCCCAGATCGCGCTGCAGGCCGGCGATGTTCTTGGGCAGAGCATCGGCCACAATGGCCTTCTTCAGCTCGTCAAAGTCCTTTTCCACATAGGAATCGCCGTGCACTTCGGCAAACTCCTTGCGCGGGCGATGATGTCCGCGCCCTGGTAGCACTCCTCGGGCAGGGGGCAGGCGTCCTCGCCCTTGTAGAGCTGCAGATAGCGGATGGCAAGGCTCTTGCCGAACTTTTCAATCTGGTTGCCCGCATCGTTGATGTAGAACTCGCGGGTCACATCATAGCCCGCCCAGTCGAGGCAGGCGGCCAGACCGTCACCCAGCGCCGCCGCGGGCGTTGCCCATGTGCATCGGGCCGGTGGGGTTGGCGGAGACGAACTCGACGTTGTACTTTTTGCCTGCGCCCACATCGGTGCGGCCGTACTCGGGATTGGCCACGGCGGCGCGCACAACGCTGGTGAACCAGTCCTGCGCGAGGAACAGATTGATGAAGCCGGGACCGGCGATCTCGAACCGGTCGAACAGGCTGCCGTCCAGCGCAGCTTGGCGGTGATGGCCTCGGCGATCTGGCGCGGCGCTTTGTGGAAGGCGCGTGCACCGGCCATGGCCGCATTGGAGGCGATGTCGCCGTTTTTGACATCGGCCGGGATCTCGACGATAAAGTCGGGCAGCGCAGCTTCGGGCAGGGTACCGTCAGCGATGGCAGCCTTGACGGCATCGGTCAGCAGGGTGCGGGCCTGCGCCAGCGCCGCCGCGCGGGGGTTGTAGTTTTTATATTCCATGATGAACCTCCTGTGGGGGATTTTTGATTGCTGTATGGTAGAATTTGTTGCGCTGCATTGCAGGCGCGGTGTATAGGGGCGATCCGTAGGGTGGGTGACCTCACCCTGCCGGAGCCCTCGGCAACACGCCGTTCACGGCTTGCCGCCCCTTACGCCTGCGGCTGTTCCGGCAGCTTATCGACCGTAATGTCCACCAGATTCCGGCTGATGAAGCTCCGCGCCGGAATCCAGCGTGTAGCTGAATTTCAGCCGGCCGCCGTTCTCGTCCAGTCCATGCTCAATCTCATCGGCGGACACGCCCAGGCTGATGGCGCCGTAGTCGGTCTCGTAGTGGCAAAGGTGGCGGGTGCCCTTCTCTACAACAAGCTGGCTCGACTGCTTGCCGAACCGCAGCATCGAGACCTTGCGGGCGTCATCGGCCACCTTGACGGTGGTGGTGCAGCCCTCATAGCCGGTGGTCTCGGTCTCCTTGTATACAATATAGTAGGCACCGTCCTTGTGGACGAGCGAGCCGCGGGTCATCAACTCCACCGTGTCGGTGTCGCCCCGCTGCTCCATCGTGCCCTTGATGGTGATAAGATATTTTTCTTCCATAGTTATGCCTTTAATACGGGGAAGGTCCCGCAGGCAATGGATGAGGCTCCACCGGGCCCCCGCCGAAGTCACCTTCGGTGACAGCTTCCCCGAAAGGGATGCTGTTCCCAGCTTTCGGCAAAGCGCTTCCGGCCCGGGCGTATCGCTCCAGCTCGGCAAAGTTGTCGGGCGTGTGCCGCCGCCGCCGTCCGTTTTGCCGTTCAAAAGCCCCAGATCCGCCAGCGCGGCGGCCGTGGCCTGCGCCGTGACCTTGCCGGAGTCCACCAGCCGCACCTCATCGCCCATGAAATCGCCAATCAGCTTTTTCAGCAGCGGGTAGTGGGTACAGCCAAGGATCAGCGTGTCTACACCGGCGTCCTTCAGTCCTGCAGATACTCGGCAATAATCAGCTTTGCACCGGGTTGCCGTCATTGAAGTAGCCGTTCTCAACCAGCGGCACAAACATCGGGCAGGCCTTGCAAAGATCTCCACATCGGGCAGCATATCACGGATTACCGCCGCGTAGGAGCCGCTGCGCACCGTGGCGGCCGTGCCGATGATGCCGATGCTGCGGTTGCGGGTTGCGTCCACGGCAGCGCGGGCCGTTGGCACCCACCACCCCGGTGTAGGGCACCGGCAGCCGGGCGGCCTCCTCCGGCGGATAGGTCGAGGACACGGTGCCGCAGGCGGCAATGATGAACTTGACGTCCCTGCTGAGCAGAAAGCGAATATCCTGCCGGCATACTGGACGATGATATCCTGTCCGCGGGAGCCGTAGGGCACGCGGCCCGTATCCCCGAAATAGACGATATCCTCCCCCGGCAGCACACGGCGCAGCTGCCGCACAGCTGTCAGGCCGCCAAGACCGCTGTCAAAAACGCCGATGGGCCGTGTGTCCATCAGTACGCCCCCTTCCGGCGGTGCAGGGCCAGCTGTCAGCAGCTTATCAACCAGCTCGGCATAGCTCTAGTCCTCATGCTCCATCAGCTTCGGATACATACTGATGGGCGTAAAGCCGGGCAGTGTGTTCAGCTCGTTGCAAAGTACCCGGCCCGTGCCGCGCTCCACAAAGAAGTCGCAGCGGGACAACCCGCGCAGTTCAGCGCCAGATAGGCCTTGCGGGCCTCGGCGCGCACCTCATCGAGCTTTTCCTCGCTCAGGTGGGCCGGAATGACGGTCTGCGACACGCCGTTCTTGTACTTGTCATCGTAGGTGTAGAACTCCGCACCGGCCAGAATCTCACCCGGGCGGGTGGTCAGGACGGTGGCGGGGTTGTCGGGGTTGCCGATGGCCGCACACTCCACCTCCTGCGCGTCAATGAACTCCTCAAAGAACGACCTTGTCATCCTCACGCAGGGCGATCTCGACGCCCTGCTCCAGCGCGGCGCGGTCCGCCGCCTTGCTGATGCCCACGCTGGAGCCGGCGTTGGCCGGCTTGACGAAGATGGGGTAGCCCAGCTTTGCCTCCACGGCGTCCAGCACCACAGGGCCGTTCATCTCCAAATCGGCGCGGCTGGCGGCGGCCCAGCGGCAGTGGGGCACACCGGCTGCATCCATCAGGGCGTTGGCCACGGCCTTATCCATGCAGACCGCGCTGCCCAGCACGCCGCACCCCACATAGGGGATGCAGGCCAGCTCAAACAGGCCTTGGATCGTGCCGTCCTCGCCGTTTTTGCCGTGCATAACCGGAGCACAGATATCAATGCGGACAAGCTCGGCTTTGCCGTCCTTCAGCAGCCAAAGGCCGTGGTCCCGGCGGTCCGGGCTCAGCACGCAGGGCGTGCAGTTCCCCTGCTCCCAGCTGCCGTCTGCCATGGCCTCGGGCGTGGGGTGCAGGCCAGCCAGCGGCCGTCCTTGGTAATGCCGACAGGAAATGCTTCATATTTGTCCGCACAGGGCTCTGACCCAGCGCACGCAGCCAAGCCGAGGCCGACACACAGCTGACCTCATGCTCACTGGAAACGCCGCCAAGAACAGTGCAACGCGCAGTGGAATTAGTATTCATCAAAAAGACTCCCTTTGTAAAATTGCGCGGCCCCTTGGGGCACACTACAAGTCTTCAGCTTACTATCATAACATATTATGCGTGCGTTGGCTAGATTATTTTTGAAAAAATGTATTTTCACGCGGGGGGGGATGGTTGTAGGGGGCGGCGTCCCCGACGCCCCGCAGGCGGCTGCCCCTTTGCGGGCGCATATGGAATGCGCCCCCAGTTTGTCAAAAAACGCGGTAGGGGCGGGGCTCTGCTCCGCCCGTGGCCGTTTGCCATGTGAGAAACTTTCCCGAAAAAGCGTTGCTACATCAGGTCGGCGGGCGGGGCAGAGCCCCGCCCCTACGAATCCGCAACAAAGACGATATTCTTATCCGGGGGGTAAGGTGGTTTTTCGACAGTCTGAGGGCGCATATGGAATGCGCCCCTACGGTGCGGCGGGTGTCGCACGGTGCGGATGGTTGTAGGGGCGGCGTCCCCGACGCCCCCGCAGGCGGCTGCCATAAAAAATCGACCCGCCGACTCCCGGCGGGTCAATCGTTTACTTTACCTTGTAACGGGTTATCAGTTCGGCCTGATCCAGCAGAAGGCGCTTCTGGCTGGGGGTAAAGCTGCGGTAGCGGGCCAAAAAGCTGGCGCTCATCGTCCTCGGCCGGGGTCTTGTGGCCAAGCAGATAGTCGATGCTGACCCCAAAATAATCCGCAATGCGCCGCAGGGTATCATAGTCCGGCTCGCGGATTCCCTGTGCATAGTTGCTCAGGGTGGACGCGCTGAGGCATAGCTTGGGGGCTAAATCCTTGATTTTGATTTCTTCGCAATCTATTAAATAGCGTAAACGCTCGTTAAATTCCATAGAAACAGCCTGATTTCTTTATAGTGTCAGCTAGAGAATACCAGAAAAACACAAAACGGGTTTTGAAAGCACATTTCGGCTTGACAAAGCACAAATTGTGTTATAAAATGACAATATGAAATGTCGATGGGGTTTGTGAAGTCGGCATACATCAAAGAAAACTTTTGGAGGAAAATAAAATGTTCAAGAAATTGAAGAACAAAAAGGGGCTTCACCCTCGTCGAACTGATCGTTGTTCTGGTCATTCTGGCTATCCTGGCCGCCCTGCTCATCCCCTCTTTGACTGGCTATATCGACAAGGCAAACAAGGAGAAGGTAGTTGCGGAGACTCGCATGGTTGCTATGGCTGTTCAGACGGAACTGTCTGAGGCTTATGGTCAGGCAGGGGCCGGTAAAGACTTGACTGGAGTTAAGTGGGAAAATGTTGCAACTAAGGGTATCGAGCATATCACTAGCATCAAAGACCTCGCAGAAGTAATTGACCTTAACAAGACTACTTTTTGAAGCAACTGCAAGTGCTGATGGTGCGTTGAAAACGGTTTCCTATAATGATGGTGTATATACTTGTGTATATGATGCAGAGATCGGCAAAGACCTACAAGACCACGGAATCAAGCAAGGGCTTGAAAATACTGTCACGATTGAGTAATAAAGTTACTTTGAAGTGAATTTTCCCACCACCTCCGTGGTGGGATTTTTATACCCTCTACCTTATAATATCCGCTCTGTAGGGGCCGGGCATGCCCGGCCCGCAGCCTTGCCATAGCCGCGCGGCCCCGGGTCAGCCGTGGGGGAGGGATTTATCCCTCCCGGGCGCTTATAATAATCCTGCCGCAACGGCCACGACGGCCAGAGGGCTGGCCGCCCTACGGCCCCACTTAAAATCCGTGCGTAGGGCGGGGTGCCCTCACCCCGCCGAAACCTACCGCCAAATCCCTTTACGGTTCAATCCGTAGGGGAGGGATTTATCCCTCCCCGCAGAAAAAGCCTCCCTTGTCAAAGGGAGGTGGACGCCGAAGGCGGCCGGAGGGATTCTGTCGGGCCTTTGCCCTGCACGCTGTCCCCCCGCAGCCGGGCGGGGAAATCCTCCGCCTCGCTTACGCTCGGCACCTCCCTTTGACAAGGGAGGCCTTTCGACAATCCGCCCCTACAACCTCCGAAAGGCGGTTACCATGCCCCAGACACCAAAGCTTTCTCCACAACAAAAGGTCGCGCTTGTGGAAAAAATAATATCCGGCGAGATCAGCCGTCAGGCCGCCGCGCAAAGTGTCGGCGTCAGCAACACCACCGTGCGCCAGTGGCTGCGCATCTATGAGGCCGAAGGCCCCGGCGGGCTGACCCCGCGTGAAAAATCCCGCCACCTCACCGCCGAGGAAAAGCAGGCCGCCGTTGCGGACTATCTGGCGGGCGAGGGCTCGCTGTTTGAAATCTGCAAAAAGTACGGCATCCGCAGCCCCCAAAACCTTGAAAAAATGGTGGAGACCGCCAAACAGGGCGGTGCGCTGCGGGGCTACCACGGTGCGTCCCGGCACAGGGGCGATGCCTACACCACCGCCGCTGACCGCGTGCAGATCGTGCAGGACTGCCTTGCCAACGGCTGCGATTACGGCGCAACGGCGCTGAAATATAATGTGGATTACAAGGCGCTGGTCAACTGGGTGGGGCGGTACCGCGCCCACGGCCCGGCGGCCCTGCACGACAGCCGCCACAGCAGCGAGGGAACGCGCCGCGCCAAGGGCCGTGCGCGCGCCGTGGCGCCGATGCAGCGCCTTGTCATTGTGCTGGACTGTCTGGAAAAACGGAAAAATTACGGCGCTATGGCGCAGAAATACGCCGTTGCGTACCATCAGGTCTACCGGTGGGTGCAGCGCTATCTGCAGGACGGCTGGCTGGGCATGAACGACCGCCGCGGCCCCCACCACGACCCCCCGCCCCGGAGGGGAATTGGGCCGAAGCCGACGCAAAAAATGGGTGCCCGGTGCGCGCGTGCCAAAAACCCTGCTGCCCGATGCTGCGCCGCGCCGGGTACAGCTGGTGCGTGATTGCAAAAATTTTGTTTGATCTGGCGCGGCGATGTAGTGCTGAACCCCCCTCAAAGCCTTCCCCGTAGGGGCCGGGCAGCCGGGCGTGGGCGGCAAAGCGGCGCCTGCCTTACCCGGTACAGGGCGGCGGCCGTGCCCTGTACGAGAGGAATAACGCGCAAAAAACTTTCCAAATCCCCTTGACACGCCCCTGCTTTTATGATAAACTATCCCTTGTAAAAAAAGCAGCAACCGGCAGTAGGCCGTCGGCTCACCTTGCAGGGTTTGTCAAAACCCCGGGTCATACCATGATACGCACCAGGTGCGCAACTTCGTATGTTCGGCGGCTGCTTTCAATGGCAGCCGCTTTTGTCTTTATCATACACTTGTGGGAGGTGTGTTACAATCGCCAGCAACAGCAATTCCAAGGAACTGGAAATCAATGAGCAGATCCGTGACAAGGAGAGTCCGCCTGATTGGCGCGGATGGCCGCAGAAGGGTATTATGAGCCCGCGCGATGCACTGAAGATGGCCATTCGCTGAGGATCTGGACCTTGTTAAGGTTGCTCCGCAGGCCAAGCCCCCTGTCTGCAAAATTCTCGATTACGGCAAGTACCGTTTTGAGATGCAGAAAAAGGAAAAGGAAGCCAAGAAAAACCAGAAAGTGATCGAGCTGAAGGAGATCCGCCTTTCGCTCAACATTGATACCAACGACTTTAACACCAAGGTCAACCAGGCCGCAAAGTTCTTGCAGCAGGGCCACAAGGTAAAGGTTTCCATCCGGTTCCGCGGCCGCGAAATGGCGCACACCAGTCTGGGTATTGATGTGGAGCAGCGCTTTGCGCAGGCGCTGGAAGGCAAGGCTGTGGTTGATAAGCAGCCTAAGCTGGAAGGCCGCAGCATGATGATGTTCCTGTCCCCCAGCCCGACCAAGTAAATACTCTATCTTACGGAGGAAAAGAAAATGGCTAAAATGAAACTTAAGACCTGCTCCGGTGCCAAAAAGCGCTTTAAGATGACTGCTTCCGGCAAGATCAAGCGCAACGCTTCCAAGCGCCGTCACATCCTGACCAAGAAGACCACCAAGCTCACCCGCGGCCTGCGTATGCCCAAGTACGTTGACAAGACCAACGAGGCTACTGTCCGCAAGATGATGCCCTACGGCGGCTGATTCGGCTGAATCGTTTTCTGACTTGACTTAATGTGACTGTGTAAAAGGAGATATTACCATGGCTCGTATTAAAGGCGCAACCATGACGCATAAGCGTCGCACCAAAAAAACTTTGAAGCTGGCTAAGGGCTACTACGGCTCCAAGAGCAAGCATTTCCGTATGGCCAAACAGGCTGTGATGAAGTCTGGCAACTATGCTTTCGTTGGTCGTAAGCAGAAGAAGCGCCAGTTCCGCAACCTGTGGATCACCCGCATCAACAACGCTGTTCGTGCCCAGGGCATGAACTACTCCACCTTCATGAACGGCCTGAAGAAGTCCGGCATCGAGCTGAACCGCAAGATGCTGAGCGAGATGGCCATCCACGATCCCGCCAGCTTCAACGCTCTGGTCGAGACCGCCAAGAAGGCGCTGTAAGAATCAGCTTTTTCAAAGACGCATGCGCCGCGCGCGCGTGCGTCATTTTGTTTATATGGAGATCATACGGGGGTGCCAGATGGAAACCATCACCAGCCGCGAAAACGCCAAAATCAAATATGCCTGCCGCCTGCGGGAAGAAGAAAAGCTCCGCACGGCGGATGGCCTGTTTTTTGCTGAGGGCCCCAAGCTCTGTCTGGAGCTGGCCCGCGGCTGTACCCTGCAAACCCTGTATGCCACCGAGAAGGCCCTGGCCCATACCCCAGAACTGGAAGCCTTTGCGGGCAAAACTGTGCTGGTAACAGAGCCGGTGGCACAAAAAGCTTTCCGGAACCAAAACCAGCCAGGATGTGTTCGGCGTGTTTGAACACCCCGGCTGGCAGGCGGCAGATATTTTAGCAAAGGGACGCCGTATTCTGGCACTGGAAGCGGTGCAGGACCCCGGCAATGTGGGCACCCTGCTGCGCAGCGCGGCGGCCTTTGGCTTTGACGGTGTGCTGCTCTCCAAGGGGTGCGCGGCACCCTGCCCCCAAAACACTGCGGGCATCCATGGGGGCAGCCGGGCGGCTGCCGGTGGCCCCGGTGCAGGATCTGCCGCAGGCATTGCAGCAGCTGCGCGCACGCGGCGTGGTCTGCCTGGCCGCGGCGCTCTACCATTCCCGCCCGCTGGACGAAGCCCCGCAGAGCTACCCGGACGGCCTGTGCGCCGTGATCGGCAGTGAGGGACAGGGCTTGACGGACGCTGCCGTGCAGGCCTGCGATATGGCGGTGCGCATCCCGATGACGGACCTGGTGGAAAGCCTGAACGCCGGGGTTGCAGGCAGCGTCTTGCTTTGGCACTTCAGAGGTGTATAATAAGGTATGGACAGCACACTGTATTGGTTGTGGCTGGCCGAAGCGCTTGGGTCCGGCTGCCGCCTGGCGGGCAGACTTCTGGAAGAATACCCGGACCCGGCCGAACTGTATGGCCAGGTAAAAGCGGGCTGGAACCCGCCGGAATACCTGAGCGCAAGAGCCCGCGAATTTATGCAGGCGGTGGCCCCGGCCCAGATGGCGGGGCTGAAAAAGCGCTGCGATGATTTGAATATTTTTATCCTGACACCGGACAGCGCCGATTACCCCCAGCGGCTGCGGGACCTGCCCGACCTGCCGTTGGTGCTGTACGGCACCGGAAACCCTGCCTGCCTGAACGGGCGGCGGTATGTGGGCATGGTGGGCACCCGCCGCCCCACAAAGTATGGGCTTTCCGCCTGCCGGGATCTTTCGCTGACAATGGCGGAGCGGGGTGTGGTGATCGTGAGCGGGCTGGCCGAAGGGCTGGACGGCGCAGGCCACCGCGCGGCGGTGGAAGCCGGGCAGCAGACCGTTGCTTTTTTGGGCACGGCCATCAACAAGACCTTCCCAGCGGTGAACGTGACCCTGCGCACAGAGCTGGAAGCTCTGGGAGGTGCCGTGCTGAGCGAATACCCGCCGGATTATACGGGCAAAATGACAGGGACCTTTTTGGCCCGCAACCGGCTGATTGCCGGTTTGAGCGAGGCCCTCTGCGTGGCGGAAGCCCGCACCCGCAGCGGAACGCTGAACACGGTGAGCCATGCCGAAGAGTACGGCAGGCCGGTGTTTGCGGTACCCGGCAGCATTTACAGCCCTACCAGCGAGGGCACCAATGAGCTGCTGCGCACCGGCCGCGCCCGCGCCCTGTGCACGGCGGATGATGTGCTGGATACCCTGCACATTGCACCCGGCGGCACCGAGCTGGTGCAGGAGGGGGTTATGCTGGATGAGCTGACCCCCAACGCCCGCACCGTGCTGGCAGAACTGGGCCCTAAAGCGCAGACGGCAGATGACTTGGCTGCCGCAACGGGGCTTGCCGTGCAGGCTGTTCTGGCGGCGCTCATGGAGCTGGAATTTGCCGGCGCCGCCGTGGATAACGGCGGGGGCCGGTATACCGCGGCATAAGGGCAAGCGGCCCCAGCCGCAGCGGGCGGATATGGCCCGCATATATGGTGACATTACGGAAAGTATCCGATTAAGATAGAACTTATACGCCAATTTGGGAGAAACAGATATGGCAAAGCAAACTGAACTGGAGCTGACTGCCCAGCAGGCAGCGCAGCCGGAAGAAATCCCGGTTAAAAAAACTGCCGCAAAAAAGACTGCAGCGAAAAAACCGGCAGCAAAAAAAGCAACCACGAAAAAGACAACGACCAAAACCAAGGCAGCTAAGGCAGAGGACGGCGAAACCGCAGCCGAAAAACCTGCCGCAAAGCGCACCACCAAAAAGACCGAAGCAAAGCCCGGCACCAAGCTGGTGATCGTGGAATCCCCGGCCAAGGCAAAGACCATTGGCAAATACCTGGGCCGCGGCTATACTGTAACGGCCAGCATGGGCCATATCCGGGACCTGCCCGCCAGCACGCTGGGCATTGATGTGGAACATGGCTATACCCCCAAGTATATTACCATCAAAGGCAAGAACGCGCTGGTCAAGGACCTGAAAGCCGAAGCGAAAAAAGCACAGACCGTCTATCTGGCAACCGACCCGGACCGCGAAGGCGAGGCGATCAGCTGGCATCTGGCCAATGTGCTGGGGCTGGACCCCACCGCCCCCAACCGCGTGACCTTTGACGAGATCACCAAAAAGGGCGTGCAGGAGGGTATGGCCCACCCGCGCACCATTGATATGGATCTGTTCAACGCCCAGCAGGCCCGGCGCGCGCTCCGGATCGCCTGGTGGGTTATAAGCTCAGCCCGTTTTTGTGGCATAAGGTGCGCCGCGGGCTTTCGGCTGGCCGCGTGCAGAGCGTGGCGGTGCGCATTATCCGCGACCGCGAGATCGAAATTGAAAACTTTAAGCCCGAAGAATACTGGAATATTGACGCCAACCTGAAGCCCCGCCAGAGCGGCTGTGCGTTCAACGCACGGCTGACAGCCCAGGCGGACGGCACCAAGCTGGTGGTGAAAAATAAAAAACAGGCGGATGCCATTCTGGCCGCGTTGGACGGCAAACCCTACACCGTGACCCGTGTGGATAAGGGCCAGCGCCGCCGCCAGCCGCAGCCACCGTTCATCACCTCCACTCTGCAGCAGGATGCCAGCCGCGCACTGGGGTTTTCGGCCACCCGCACCATGCGTGCCGCCCAGCGCCTGTATGAAGGTATGGAGGTGCACGGCTATGGCCAGATTGGTCTGATCACCTATATGCGTACCGACAGTCTGCGCATTGCGGACGAAGCCGCCGCAGCCGCTAAGACCTTTATCGGCAAGACCTGGGGCGAAAATTACGTCTGCAACAAAAAGCGCGTCTGGAAATCCCGCTCCGCCACAGCGGCGCAGGATGCCCACGAAGCCATCCGCCCCTCAATGCCGGAACTGACGCCGGACCAGGTGGAGGGCAGCATCTCCGGCGATGAAGCCAAGCTGTACCGCCTGATCTGGAGCCGCTTTATGGCATCCCAGATGGCAGACTGCCTGATGGATACCGTTTCGGCCAACATCACGGCGGGGGATTATATCTTCCGCGCATCGGGTTTCCATGTAACGTTTGACGGCTTTACCGCTTTGTATGAGGAAGCCACCGACGATAAGCAGAAGAAAGAAACCGCCCTGCCCCCGCTGGAAGTGAGCCAGGACCTGAAACTGAACAAGCTTTCGGCGGAGCAGAAATTCACCCAGCCGCCGCCGTACTATACTGAAGCAACGCTGATCCATGCGCTGGAAGAAAACGGTATTGGCCGCCCTTCCACCTATGCGCCGATCATTACCACCATTGTGGACCGCGGCTATGTGGAAAAGGAGCAGAAAAAGCTCAAAACCACCCCGCTGGGCCGCGCGGTGAACCAGGTCATGCTGGAACAGTTCCCTGATATCGTGGACCCGACATTCAGTGCCGATATGGAGAAAAAAAGCTGGACGTTGTGGAAGCCGGTAAGGCGGACTGGGTCAAAACAGTGGACGATTTCTACCAGGGCTTTGAAAAAAGCCTGGAAGCCGCCGAAAAGAACATGGAGGGCAAAAAGATCAAAGTGGAGGATATCCCCACCGATGAGATCTGCGAAAAAATGCGGCCGCCCCATGGTGATCAAAAGCGGGCGGTACGGTAAGTTTGTGGCGTGTTCCGGCTTTCCGGAGTGCCGCAACGCCCACCCCATTGTAAAGGATACCGGCGGCCTGTGCCCGCTGTGCGGCGGCCATATGCTGCTGCGCAAAAGCGCCAAGGGCCGCGTGTATTACGGCTGCAGCAACTACCCCACCTGCAACTTTATGACATGGGATGAACCCGTGCCGGAAACCTGCCCCCACTGCGGCAAAACGCTGTTCAAGCGCCGCGGCCAGCTGTACTGCGCCAAAGAGGGCTGCGGGTTTGTGAAGAATATCGAAAAGACAAAAGCGGAGAAATAACGCATGCAAATCAAAATCATCGGTGCCGGGCTGGCCGGGTGTGAAGCCGCCCTCTGGCTGGCAGATCACGGCGTGCAGGTCGAGCTGTACGAGCAAAGCCTACAAGTTATCGCCCGGCGCATAAAAGTGCAGGCTTTGCGGAGCTGATCTGCTCCAACTCCCTCAAGGCGGAACGGCCGGATTCGGCTTCCGGCCTGCTGAAAATTGAAATGCGCATGATGGGGTCAGCCACCTGCTGGACGCTGCCGAGACCGCCCGCGTGGCGGCGGGCGGTGCGCTGGCTGTTGACCGGGATGTGTTTTCCACCGCCGTGACGGAGAATGGTGGAAAAGAACTCGGGCATTACCGTTCACCGCGAGGAAGTGACCGCGCTGGACGAAAGCGTTCCGGTGCTGGTGGCTTCCGGCCCGCTGACCGAGGGTGCGCTGGCGGAGCAGATTGCCGCGCTGACCGGCAGCCACCGGCTGAGCTTTTTTGACGCCGTGGCTCCCATTGTGAGCGCCGAAAGCCTGGATATGGAAAAGATCTTTGCGGCGTCCCGCTACGGGCGCGGTGAAGCCGATTACCTGAACTGCCCATTCAACAAATTGGAATATGAAACGTTTTATAACGAATTGTTGAACGCGGAGCGTGCCCCTCTGCATGACTTTGATGGGGAGCTGACGGTGTACGAAGGCTGTATGCCTATTGAGGTGATGGCGGGCCGCGGGGCGGATACCATGCGCTATGGCCCGCTGCGCCCGGTGGGCCTGCGGGACCCGCGCACCGGCCACCGCCCCTGGGCCAACGTACAGCTGCGCGCCGAAAACACCGCCCGCACGCTGTACAATATCGTTGGTTTCCAGACCAATTTGAAATGGGGCGAGCAGAAGCGCGTTTTTTCGATGATTCCCGGCCTGGAACATGCAGAGTTCATCCGCTATGGCGTGATGCACCGCAATACCTTTTTGGAAAGCCCGGCGGTGCTGACCAAGGGGCTCTACCTGAAAGAGCACCCCAACGTGTTTTTTGCCGGGCAGATCACCGGCTTTGAGGGCTATATGGAGAGTGCGGCTTCCGGCCTGCTGGCAGCGCGCAGATCTACGCCCGTTTGCAGGGCCGCGAACTGCCGCCGCCCCCGGCGGCCACGATGTGCGGTTCACTGCTCGACTATATCACGACCCCCAACAAGGACTTCCAGCCCATGGGTGCCAACATGGGCATACTGCCGCGCACCGAGGAGATTGACACCATCCGGGATAAGCGCGAGCGGTATATGGCACTTTCGCAGGCTGCACAGGACGCCATGCATGCATGGACGGAGGAATATAAAGCATGAAAATTTTAGTGGATGCCATGGGCGGTGACAACGCCCCGCTGTGTGTGCTGCAGGGCGCAAGTCAGGCTGCAGCGGAGTTTGGGGACGGCATGACCCTTGCGCTGCTGGGCGAGGAAAAAGCCATCCGCGACTGCGCAAAAGAGAATAAAATTGACCTTGCACCGTTTGAAATCGTCAACTGCACCGAGAATATCGACATGCACGATGACCCGGTCAAGGCTGTGCGCCACAAGACGGATTCCAGCCTTGTCAAGGGCCTGACGATGCTGAAGAACGGCGAGGCCGATGCCTTTGTTTCCGCCGGCTCCACCGGTGCGCTGCATGTGGGCACCAGTTTGATCGTGCGCACCGTCAAGGGGGTCAAGCGCCCGGCGCTGGCCACCCCGATGCCCGGCGCAAAGCAGAACTTCCTGCTGCTGGACTGCGGCGCAAACGCCGAGTGCCGTGCCGAGATGCTGAATGCCTTCGGCACCATGGGCAGCGTCTACATGAAAAGGTCATGGGCCGCAAGGACCCCGCCGAAGGTCGCACTCGTGAACAACGGCGCCGAGGACACCAAGGGCACCCCGATGTACCGCGAAGCGCACGGCCTGCTGAAAGCAAACCCGGCTGCATCCGCTTTGCGGGCAACATCGAGCCGCGCTATATCATGGACGGCGAGATCGATGTCGTGGTCTGTGACGGCTTTGTCGGCAACGTTGTGCTGAAACTGACCGAGGGCGTTGCCAAGACGCTGCTGGGGATGCTGAAAAAGATCTTTTTGCAGAATATCATCACCAAGCTCAGCTATCTGGGCATCAAGGGCGGTCTGGGTGAGCTCAAACGTATGATGGACTCCGAGGTCGGCGGCGCGCCGCTGCTCGGCGCCGCAAGCCGGTCATCAAGGCACACGGTTCCAGCAAGGCCAAGGGCATCAAGAACGCTATCCGCCAGGCCAAGCTGTGCGTTGCCAACGACCTGTGCGGCACGATGGAGAATGCCCTGGCCGCAGTTGCCGAAGCAGAAAGAAAAGAAGCAGAAAACGGCATAAAAAAAAAAAGCCGCCCTGTGGGGCCGGACATGTCCGGCCCGCGGCATAAAAAATACCGCCCGTAAAAAGGGCAATCGAGAAAGGTTGAGGGCCGGGCATGCCCGGCCCCTACGGACCAGCTGGAAAGGTGAAAGAATATGGCTCACAAACCGGAAGAACTGCAGGAAGTCCTGCACTATACATTCAAAAATCGAACTGCGCTGCTGCGCATTGCATTGACCCACAGCCAGCTTTGCGAATGAGAGCAAGGTCCACCACCCACAACGAGCGCCTGGAATTTCTGGGCGACAGCGTGCTGGGCGTTGTGGTGGCGGATTACCTGTTCCATCAGTCAGGCCGGCCCGAGGGTGAGCTGACCCGTATGCGCGCCAGCCTTGTCAGCGAGGACGCGCTGTTCCAGTTTGCGCAGGAAATCCATCTGGGTGAGTATCTGCGTCTGGGCCACGGCGAGGACCTGGGCGGCGGCCGCAACCGTCCCAGCGTTGTGTCGGACGCCTTTGAGGCCGTCATCGCCGCGTTGTATCTGGACGGCGGCATGGAGGTCGCCCGCAATTTCATCCTGCCCTTCATCACCGAGGGCAAGACCGCCGAGGAGGACTACAAGACCCGTCTGCAGGAGGTTGTCCAGCAGGACCCCTCCGCCGTGTTGAAATATGAGGTCACCGGCGAGAGTGGCCCCGACCACAACAAGCAGTTCACGGTCTGCGTCTGGCGCAACGGCCAGTTGCTGGCCGAAGGCCGCGGCCGCAGCAAGAAGGCTGCCGAGCAGCACGCCGCCAAGGTGGCGCTGGAAAAGCTGCAATAATGACGCCCCTACGTCCAAACAGAATCGAAAGGTAACACCACTTCATGCGCCTGAAAGAACTGGAAATCCAAGGCTTCAAATCCTTCCCCGATAAGACCAAAATCACCATCGGCGAGGGCATTACCGGCGTTGTCGGGCCCAATGGGTCGGGCAAGTCGAATATATCGGACTCCATCCGCTGGGTGCTGGGCGAGACCAGCTCCAAGCAGCTGCGCGGCAGCGGCAAGATGGAGGATGTCATCTTTGGCGGCACCCAGTCCCGCGGGGCGATGGGTTTTGCCTCGGTTGCGCTGACCATCGACAACAGTGACCACGGTCTGGATATGGACGCCGACGAGGTCACCATCGGCCGCCGGTACTACCGCAGCGGCGAGAGTGAGTACTCCATCAACGGCCAGAACGTCCGCCTGAAGGACGTCTATGAGCTGCTGCTGGACACCGGCATCGGCCGCGACGGCTATGCCATTGTCGGGCAGGGCCGCATTGCCGAAATCGTGGGCGCAAAATCTGCCGAGCGCCGCGAAATTTTTGAGGAGGCCTCCGGCATCGCCAAATACCGCTACCGCAAGAACGAGGCCGAGCGCCGTCTGGACGCCGCCGAGGGCAATCTGGAGCGCCTGCGGGACATTCTGGGCGAGTTGGAAAAGCGGGTCGGCCCCCTGAAGCGCGACAGCGAGAAGGCACAGCAGTTTCTGGAATTGAGCGAGAAGCGCAAGACGCTGGAAATCACCCTCTGGGTGGACGCCATCCGCCGCGCCAACGATTCCCTGCGCGACCAGCAGCGCAAGTATGAGGCCGCGCAGGCTGACTATGACCGCCTGAGCCGCCAGCTGGATGATTTTGACGCAAAAAGCGCGGCCCTGCGTGAGGAAGCCCAGCAGCTGATGCTGAAGGTCGAGCATGCCAACGCGGACATCCGCACCATCACCGAGGAAAACGCCGGCAGTGAGAGCGAGATTGCCGTTCTGAAAAACGAGAGCGAGCACAGCCGGTTCCGCATCGACGAGGCCAACACCGAGCTCGAGCGCGCCGGGCAGGGGCAGGAGAGCATCGACCGCGAGGCCGCCGAGCACCGCACTGCCATCGCTGCCCTGCGGGACGGTATGGCCGCACTGGACGCCCGCGTGGCTGAGCTGCGCGAGGCCCTGCACGCCTTGGAGGAAAAGGCCGCCGCCAGCGGCGAGCGCCGGGACGTCATTGACGCCGCCATGGCCCGCCTGCAGGACACCGCCACCGCCGCCAAGGTGCGCGCCGCCTCGGCGCAGTCAGCGGGGGAGGCCGCCGCTGCCCGTCTGGCCGAAGCCAAGGCGCAAGCCGAAACGCTGGAAACCGACGCCGCCGCTGCTGCGGAGGAACGCCGCCGCGCGGAGCGCCGCTTTAAGGATGCCGAGGAGGCTGTGACCCGCAACGATAACATCAAGGCGGGCCTCAAGCTCAAGCTCGACAGCCGCCGCCGCCAGCAGGCGGACGCCGCGGACGCCCTGCAGAAGGCTGACCGCGAGAAATCTGCCGCCGCCCAGCGCATCCATATCCTTGAGGATCTGGAGCGCAATATGGACGGCTACCAGCAGAGCGTCAAGGCCGTTATGCGCGCCGCGGGCGGCGGACGCCTGCGGGGCATCATCGGCCCGGTGGCGGGCATCATCACGGTTGAAAAAGGCTACGAGACCGCCATCGAGACAGCTCTCGGCTTTGCCTTGCAGAACATCGTGGTCGAGGACCAGGGCTGTGCCCGCGCCGCCATCGGCTTTCTGAAGGACGAGCGCGCCGGCCGCGCCACCTTCCTGCCGCTGGACACCGTGCAGGGCTCCCGCTTTACCGGGCGGCTGACCGGCACGGCCGAGGTGGCCGCTGACCTTGTAAAGACCAACCCGAAATACCAGCATATCATTGATAACCTGCTGGGCCGCATCATCGTGGTCGAGGATCTGACCGAGGCCTCCGCCGTGGCGCGGAACCTCGGCTACCGCAACCGCATTGTCACGCTGGATGGTCAGGTCATCAACGCGGGCGGCTCCTTCACGGGCGGTTCCACGGCCCGTAGTGTCGGCGTGTTCAGCCGCAAGCAGGAGCTGGACGAGCTGCGCGGCAGGCTGACCAAGCTGGAAGCCCGCCGCGCCGAGGCCGAAAAAGGGAGCTGGCCGCCCGCAAGGCGGAGGTGGATAACCTTTTCCGCCCAGCTGGCCGGTGCCGAGGGCGAGGGCATGAACGCCGCCACCGAGCACGTCCGCGCCGGGCTGGAGCTGGAGCGCCTGAACAAGGCCGCCGCCCAGTATGAGGAGACGGCCCGCAGTCTGGAAAGTGAAATCGCCGCCCAGCAGGCCGCCGTG
>VOFK01001346.1_pt1 | contig 25981 bp, 46 predicted proteins | sample 5384121 | NCBI WGS metagenome assembly VOFK01 (sample SAMN12384730, study PRJNA508395) | human gut metagenome | isolation source: healthy gut J | host: Homo sapiens | reverse complement strand
TGCCATTACGTATTGTTTCCTTTGTGATAAGCGCCCCAGCGCCAACCCACGCCGTAGAAATATGATAATAACCCGGCACAGGCCATGTAAACTGGCTCTTGTCGGTATAATTGTAGTCACCGTTATTGGTAGAAGATTGACCGCTGTTAGAGGTGTTGCCGTTTGCATTAGAAGATGAAGAATTTGCCGTTATTATTCTGCTGTTGCTGCTGTTGTCGTTCTTCTTCCTCTCTTCTCTTACGTTCTTCCTCTTCTTTTTCTTACGTTCCTCTTCTTCCCTTCTTTTTTTGATCTGCTCCTGCTCCTTGTAAAGCTTCTGGAGCTGTGTCTCGAAGTCTTCCTGCTCCTTGTTTATCTGCTCCTTATTGGCTTCATAAGCCGCTTTATCTTCCTCAAGCTGGTCGATAACAGCCTGACTTTTTGCATAAAGGTCGTCAAGCTTTTTTCTTCTGCTCAGTGTGATAGGCCTTTTGTTCTTCAAGGGTAGTTTTGTTAGTTTCAAGTTCAGTCTTGTTGGCTTCAAGCTCTGCTTCCTGAGATTCATACTCGCCTTTAAGCTCAACAAGTCCGTCGATCATGGTGTTGTCATGGTCAGCCACTCTTTTGACAAGCTCTATTTTCATAAGCATATCATAAAAGTCCGTCGAACCAATAAGAATATCGGTGTATGAACTATTTCCGGCAACATACATTGCTCTAAGACGTTGTTTGAAGTCAACAACGCCATTTTCTATCTCAGTTCTCTTGTTTTTTATTTTTATTTCGCTCTTTGCGATAGCCTCTTCAAAGGTCGGCTATCCTCAGTTTTCCAAGTCAGTGATAGAATCCTCAAGGGTCCAGTATAGTTTCCTGAACAGTTTCTATCTGCTCTTGGATAGCTTTTCTGATTTTCTTCCTCCTTGGAGATATCGTCCTTTGTGCTGTTTATCTGCTTTGTCAAGGTCAGCCTGCTTTTGTTCAAGCTCGCTTATTTTATCCTTGGCAGAGGATATTTTTTTCTTGTTGTTCTTTATTGCCTGACTTTCTGCAGAAGCGTTCTGTGCTGTCATGACCGGCTGTGTGCCGCCTGCAAGCATTGTCATGGAAGCGACTACGGCGATAGTGAAAGCCAATACTCGCTTCATTGTGAATATACCTGTTTTCATACCTGTCCTCCGTCTTAAAAAGACCATTTTACATCGTTTTTCTTTTTTCTAACGCATTATCCCGCACGTTCTCTTTTTTTATCTCATGTCAGGATATGCTTTAAATGCAACAAAAGGCAGTCTAAAAACCCCTGTTGGATCATAGCCTGCCTTATGTCTATATTTGGCAAATGTATTATACTTTAAGATGCTTGCCTGTGCTTATAGAAGTACCAACCGCACCGATAACAGCGCCTGCGATAAGATAAGATGCTGCAACAGGGAGCAAGAGGGATTTGAACGAATACAAATTCTGAACACCGAGAATGCTCCAGAGCTTGAAGTCATCATTGAAGATGTTGTAAAATTCCCTCGTAGGCAAACTTTGTGAGCAGCAGTGCGCCTGCTGCTGCAAGCAGACCAACTATCATACCCTCGATAAAGAAAGGTATCCTGATAAAGCTGTTGGTAGCGCCTACATATTTCATGATGTTGATCTCTTTACGTCTTGCGAAAACGCTTGCTCTGGTGGTATTTGAAAATGATTATCAGACAAACCACAACAAGTGCCACAATGACCGCAAAGGCAACTATCGTAAAATACTCTTCTGATACTGATAAGGATATCAGCAAAATGCTGTAGGGGACTTTGTTGAGTCAACATTGTCAAAGGTCTCTATCTGAGTGGTTGTTTCGCTCATCTTCTCGATATCCTTGACCGTTACCTTGTATGTGTCAGGCAATGGGTTATCGTCAGCATACTGGAAGAAATCCTTTTCTTTCTCATCAGTCATGCCCTTTGAGCATATTTTTCCACGCCTCGTCCTTTGAATAAAGGCTCACAGTGTTGATATTTCCGACCTCCTTTTTGAGCTTATTTTCAAGGGTCTGCATATCAGCCTGACTTGTGCCGTCCTTTACGATAACGATGACTTCACTCTTGTCCTCGATACCGCCGATTATTCTTGTAAAGGTTAATGGAAACCAGCACCGAAGTGCCTACCATAAGCAGGGAAACGAGCAGGATACAGAAAAGAGGCGAACGTCATCATTCTGTTTTTCCAAATGCCCTTGAAGCCCTGATTTATAAGATATCTAAAACTACTTGCTTTCATTGGAGCCTCCTATCACTTCGTCAAAGGCGATCTGACCTTTGTTGATGTTGATAATTCTGCCTCCGAAATAGCGCACAAGGTCATGCTCGTGGGTAACCATAAGAATGGTAGTGCCGCACTCGTTTATGCCCTTGAGAAGCTCTACTATCTCATATGAAAGAGCAGGGTCGATATTTCCTGTCGGCTCGTCGGCAATGATGAGCTGTGGGTCGTTTACAAAAGGGCTCTTGCAAGAAGTGCCACACGCTGCTGTTCACCGCCTGAAAGCTCGGTCGGATAGCTTTTCGCCTTATCGGAAAGTCCCACAAGGCTTATAACATACGGAACACGGCTTCTTATGTACTTTGCAGGAGCGTCGATCACTCTCAGCACGAACGCCACGTTCTCATAAACTGTCATTGTAGGGATAAGTCTGAAATCCTGAAAAACAACGCCGATAGTTCTGCGAAGTGCAGGTATCTTTCTTCTTCTCAGCTTTTTTTCAGATTGAAGCCGTTTACCATTACTGTACCGCTGGTCGCATCTATTTCTTTAAGCACCAGCTTGATAAGTGTTGATTTTCCGGCGCCTGAAGGACCTACCACGAAAGCGAAGTCGCCGTCGTTTATCTTCAGGTTTACTTTGTTCAGAGCGTCCACACCGCTTGAATAGGTAACAGACACGTCTTTAAACTCTACCAAAAATTTACACCGCCTTAGTTTTACAGAGGCAAGCAAGCCTCTTTTTTTCGCTCGTAGGACTTAGAACTTGACAGGGTTAGCGGAGAGATATTTCTTAACCATCAAAGCCACCTTGAAGACGATAGCGTGGTCGAACTCTCTCAAATCAAGACCCGTGAGCTTTTTGATCTTTTCAAGTCTGTACACAAGAGTATTTCTGTGAACAAACAGTTTTCTTTGAAGTTTCAGAAACGTTCAGGTTGTTTTCAAAGAACTTCTGGATAGTGAAAAGTGTTTCATGATCCAGCGACTCGATAGAGCCTTTCTTGAAAACTTCCTTAAGGAATGTTTCGCAAAGTGTTGTAGGCAGGTGATAGATAAGTCTTGCGATACCAAGATTGTCATAAGAAACGATATTCTTGTCAGTATCGAACACCTTTCCTACCTCGAGAGCTATCTGTGCTTCCTTGAAGCTTCTTGCCAGATCCTTTACGCCCTCTACTACTGTTCCTATACCCACAGTAACTCTTGTATAGAATTCACTTGAAAGGGTATCAGAAATAGAACGTGCCAGCTTTTCCAGATCCTTTGACTCAACGCCGTTTGCCACTTCCTTAACAAGCACGATATCGCTCTCAGTGATGTTGAAAACGAAGTCCTTGGACTTGTCAGGGAAAAGGTTCTGGATAACATCGTAAGCTGAAACGTCATCTGTGGAGAGTATTCTGATAAGCAGCACGACTCTTGAAATGTCAGCGCTGAAATGCAGCTCTCTAGCTTTAACATGAACGTCGCCCGGCAGCACGTTGTCAAGCACTACGTTCTTGATGAAATTGTTTCTGTCGTATTTTTTCGTCATAATACTGCTTTATGCTGGAAAGAGTAATGGCAAGTATGCTTGCATACTTTGCAGCCACCTCGTCTGTTCCTTCAACGAAAACAGCATAGTCAGGTTTCATATGAGCACCGAATGGCTTATAGGTATAACCGTCTCTAACAAAAATGTCGTGTGAATCGCCCAGATATAACGAAACAAATTCGTTAGTCGTTCCGACCTGTGAAAGCTCAGAGCAGGCAATGATAGTTGCGTTTCTCATCTATTACGCCTATGACGCAGTCGATAGTGTCACGCATCTGATGAACAACGCTCTGAAATAATCTGTTTGACATAAGTTATTCCCCTCTACTTGCAAAAATTTTCGACCTAAGTTCTGCCATGGGCATAATTACCCCCCATAAGGGCAGATGTCTGCACATTGTTATTATAACAAAAAACGATATGTTTTGCAAGTGTTTTATAGTGAAAATATGCAAAAAAACTTTTATACCGCAGTTTCAAGCACTGGTCTGCGGTCTGATATATTACAAATTGTAACACATTTTTTTGCTCTCTTATGTGTGAATTTTTGTTAAATCACAGGTTTTCGTGGTGATTTTGTACAAAAAGAGGGGCGTAAAGTTCGTTTTGAGTAACCGAATTGTAATTAATAAACTTTTTGTAAATATCCTGAGCTATGTGCATAACAGCGTAGTTAAAGCGTTGCAAAGGGTAAAAAAAATATGTTACAATCTATAAAAAGAAAGCTGTAAGATTTGTTATCGGGAGGTAATCAAAATGGACGTAAAAAAATATCTTGAAGCAGGAAAGATAGTATCGGTGTTCGGCATAAAGGGGCGAGATAAAAGTACAGCCATGGTGTGATGGACCTGAATTTCTCTGCGGATTTGACACACTATATTATAAAAGTGGTACTCCTGTGGAGATAGAGCGTTCGAGAGTTGCAAAAAGAATATCGTTGTAATGAAAGTCAAGGGCGTTGACACTGTGGAGGAGGCTCAGAAGCTTCGCAACAGGGTGCTTTATATCGACCGTGACGATGTGGAGCTTGATGAGGGCTGTTATTTTGTTCAGGATCTTATAGGTCTTGAAGTGGTCGACGCTGACAGCGGTGAAAGCTACGGCAAGATAACAGACGTAAGTCAGACAGGCGCAAACGATGTTTACCACATCGCTGACGAAAAGGGAAACGTTAAGCTTATCCCCGCGATACCTGAAGTTGTGGCTGAAACCGATATCGAGGGGGTGGCGTGGATGAAGATAACTCCGCTGGAGGGGCTTTTTGATTAATGAAGTTCTGCAAATACGAGGACTTGGAAAGGCTTGCCAGAGATTATTCTGACGGAATGTTCAGCCTGATATTTCCAAAGCTCAACAGCCGTGAAAAAGTCGCTGAAATGTATCGAAAAAGTCTTTACGGCATACATAGATGAAAGCCCACGGCTGAAAAGTCCCAGGGCTGAGGAAAAATGGCTCATAAAAAAGGCTGGAGAAAAGAGAGCGGATTCAACAGGCTTGCCAACACATATAAGGGCGAGGGGCTGAGTTTTATGGAGCTTGACAATATGCTCACAAGTCTGAGGGTATACTATAATAACGAGGGCAACAAGCCGAAGAAGCGCAGGTCTGCTTTTGTGGAGCTTATTTGTGGTGATAATAATAGCTATTGTGGTGACTATCGGTGTTGTGCAGGGCATAGGATACTATGAAAAAAGCGGCGGCTCTGTGCAGGAGCATTTGAACAGTGCTGCGGAAAACTGGACTTGCCAGCCTTTTTACATGATATGGAGGAATTGATTTGAACATAGATATTGCAACGCTTTTTCCTGAAATGCTTGAGAATTATCTTTCTGAAAGCGTAGTAGGCAGGGCGAGGGCTAAGAATATTTTCACGGTAACGTGTCATAATATCAGGGACTACACTCAGGACAAGCACCGGAGAGTAGACGATACCCCTTACAGCGAAAGACAGGGTATGCTCATGCAGTGCGAGCCTATTTACAACTGCTACAAGTCGGTGACTGAGGGCAAGTCAAAAGCCTCACGTTATCTATATGTCCCCCACAGGGAAAAACGCTGACCCAGAAGCGTGCAAAGGAACTTTCTCGCCTTGACAGCATATTTATATTATGCGGTCATTATGAGGGAGTGGACAGCAGGGGTCATTACGAAATAGTTGATGAAAGAAATATCCGTGGGGATTATGTGCTTACCGGCGGAGAGCTTCCTGCGTTGGTGCTGGTGGACTGCGTTGTGAGAATGCTGAGGGAACGCTTTCGCAGGCGGATTGCTATGAGGACGAGAGCCATTATAATGGTCTGCTGGAATATCCACAGTACACACGTCCTGAGGTGTGGCACGACAGGGAAGTGCCTAAAGTGCTTATCGGGCAATCATGCTGAGATAGCGAAATGGCGCCGTGAGGAGGCTGTAAAAGCCACCTATTTGAAGCGTCCTGAGCTGTTGGAAAGAAGTCCGCTGACGGAAAAAGATTTGGCTATTATACACAAATTAGAAGAAAAAGAGAATAAAAAGTGACATTGGTTTTTCGACACTTTTTCACATAATTGTTAAATGAATTTGTACAAAGTGATATAATGTAAAAATCTGTGTTGTGAATATATCACAAGTTTAATCGCAAAAGTTGCAAAGTTTAGAGCATTGTGCTGAAAAATTGCGGGTTTTTCGCTTGTTTGTCTAAAATTTGCGTTGACTAAGGCAGACTTGTCGAGTATAATAAATATATCAAATAGCCTGAGGGTATCTTGGAAAAAAGTCCCTTAATTAGGGAGTTTAACAGCATTATAATGAATGGGAGAGATCAGTATGTTCGTAAAAGACGTAGTAGTACAGAATCAGGTAGGACTTCACGCACGCCCTGCAACATTTTTTCATCCAGAAGGCAAATGAATTCAAGTCATCTATCTGGGTAGAGAAAGAGGAGAGAAGAGTAAACGCAAAGAGCCTTCTTGGAATCCTTTCACTTGGCATCGTAGGCGGCACAACTATCAGGATCATTGCAGACGGTCCAGATGAGGAAGCAGCAGTAAAAGGGTCTTGTTGACCTTGTTGACAGTGGCTTTGCTGAGGGTGCAAGATAATCGCTCCCCGAATATAACTAAATAGAATAGTTTGATTTAAGCGGAATGTTCTGTGTGGGGCGTTCCGCTTTTTTTGCGTTGCTTAGATTTCCATTTATTGAATATGTTTTGTTGCAAAAAAATAACTGATATGATATAATTAAAAAAATCAAAACTTTTTAAGGTGAACTAAATGCCACTGACAATAGCAATATGCGACGATAACGAAAATCAAATAAAAAGAAATGCGTCGGCTTCTCGCAGAATGGTCTGCCGACAAGCCTTTTTGCGCTTGATATTGACGAATACATAAGTGCAGAAAGCTTCCTGTTTTCATATCCCGACAAGCCTTGCGACCTTATCCTGCTGGATATTGAAATGGATAGGCTCAATGGTATGGAGCTTGCCAAGCACCTTCGTTCCAATGGGGATATGCTCCCGATAGTGTTCATTACGGGCTATTCCGATTACATTGCTGAGGGGTATGACGTTGAAGCCCTGCATTACTTGCTAAAGCCCGTAGCTAAGGAAAAAAGCTGTTCGCTGTTCTCGATAAATATGTAGAGAAACGTTCCGTCAAAGCTGACGAGCTGATTATTGAAACCACCAACGGAGCGACACATATATCGGCCGACAGAATAACTTACATTGAAGCTTTCGGCAGAAAAACAGCAGTTCACTTATCAGACGATAGGATAATAGACTGCATGGTGAGTATAAGCAGATTTTTTGCAATGAGGCTGAATGGATTTGTGAGTCCTCACCGCTCGTACATCGTAAATCTGCGGTTTATGCGGAGTATCGGCAAGACGGAAATTGCTCTTGATAACGGTACGATTATTCCGCTTTCTCGGCGACTTTATAAAGATGTAAATGAGAAATTTATTCAGTTCTATACGAAAGGATAAAGTTATGGAAAACGCAATAACAGATATAAATATAGTCGAAAGAAAATTATTAGCTAATATTAAACGACGTCCTGGTATGTATATTGGTAAAATGTCATTGGAGTTCTTACAAAACTTTTTTCAACGGTTACAACTGTGCAGCTAAATTGCATTTCAATGATGAAAAAACACCATATTTTGCCTGAGGGCTTTAACGATTTTGTTGCTGTCAAGTTGCTTGGTCATAACAAGACCGTATTGAATTATTGTTCATTGATTTACGACGAAACTGAAGGTGACGAAAGATAAAGCTGTTAATATGTTTTTTTGAACTACTTAATGAATGTCTAATAAGTCAAGGGTTTGAACCTATAAGTGATTGTGAGGACTAATATGAAAATAGCAATCATAATAGGTGCGGTAATCTTATTTTCAGCACTCTGCGTTGTAGGATTATTCTAATCCGCCGCACCCTATATAACATGATAGACCGCCGAATGGAGCGCTTTCAGAGCGAGCTTATCGAAAAGCAGGTGCGTGAGATACAGAATATGTACCGTCATGTGCGTGGTTGGCGGCACGATTACCGCAACCATATCAACAATATGAAAATTCAGCTCTCAGAGGGCAATTATGATAAGCTGTCTGACTATCTCAACGAGCTTGCGGACGATCTTGACACTGTGGATACTGTAATAAAGACGGGCAATGTTATGGCGGATGCTATCCTCAACAGCAAGCTGAATGTTGCGGAGAAAATGAACATAAAGCTTAACGTAAAAGCGAATGTTCCCGACAAACTGCCTATGAGCGATGTTGAGCTTTGTTCTATGCTTGGAAATATACTGGATAACGCAGTCGAAGCCTGTGGCACGCTTCCTGAAGAGGAACGATTTATGCGTGTGTATATCGGCAAGCTGAAAGGACAGTTGTATCTTTCTGTGCAGAACTCCGCAGGCAAAGTGCGCAAGTCGAAAAATACATATCTCTCCACCAAAGAGGGTGAACACGGCTACGGCTTATTCGAATCGACAGAGTTGCGAAAAAGGTACGGCGGATATGTTAATCGTCAGAATGAAGAGGGCGTGTTTGCCACCGAAATAATGGTGCCGCTCAATAGTTAATAGTTGATGGTGAATAGTTAGTAGTTATGAGGTGACATATGAAAGCATCAGTTCCGATTGCATCGAGCTAATAAAGATACTCACATCAATAATAAAATCAACAAAATCCAACTACTAACTACTCACTATTCACTATTAACCATAAACTGTAAACTATATTGCCATTCGTGCCGTATTTTGACCGTTCGTGCAGAAATCAACACGGGCGGTCTTTTTTTTGCTATGATGAATGTGAGGTGAGGATATGAAACGTGTAAAAATTGCAAAGTATACAAAAGGAAAAAACGCCAGAAAGCGCGTGACGAGTACAACAAAAAGAGCAAAAGTAAGATAAAAGTACAAGACCTTTGAAAATATGCGGTATACCCTTTATGAGCTTTGGAAAAGCCAGCCGATAATGCTGATGTTGATCGTATTGCATATATTTTCAAACGTTGCCGCCACGCTTTTTGATACGTTCACAAGCAAATATGTTGTTGAGCTTGCTCTGGGAACATCATCACGCATAAGGCTTGCTGTCATATGTCTGCTGCTTATAGTCGGCGAATTTATGTCAAAGTACATTGAAAATGAAACGAAAGATTACCGTGGATATGTGGGCTACTTTAAGTTTGTTCACCATATGACGAGAAAAAAATGCTCCGCAAGCATATGTCAACTGATTATGAAAACAACGAAAGTTGTGATAACAACAACCTAATGCAAAAAACTCGGACAGGTTCAGACTACATAACCTATCAGACGGTTGATACTATTGAAGGCTTTCTTATGGCGCTGATACAGCTCGCAGCATATGGCGGTATACTTTCAATGCTTGACCCTATAATGATACTTATCGTCGGAGTTCCCGCCATTACGGTCTATTATCTTGAGCGGCACAAAATGAAATGGATATGGAACATGGCAGATAATTGGCAGCAGTATGATCGTGAGCTTGATTATATCGGCGACGCAGGCAGAGATTTTTTCATCGGCAAAAGATGTACGCATTTTCGGAATGGACAAATGGTTCACAAAAGATTTTCGACCGCTCATATGCAAATCGCTTGAATTGGTATGAACAGCAGGACGAATGGACATTTCGCCACAATGTGGTGTCAACTATCATCTTGCAGCTTGCAGATCTTGCCGCCTATGCTTATGTTATTTATATGGTAGTTAAAGGCAATATCGGCGCAGGCGACTTTGTGCTGTATTTCAATTCCATATGGAATTTCGGTCATTCTGTCAGAGTTGCTTTTTGACAAGTTCTCAGGTTTCAAATGGCTATCAAACAATACTTCCTATGCAAGACAATATCTCGATATGCCCGATAAAACAAATCGTGGCAAGGGCGAAAAACTTCCGACAGGGGAGTGCGAGCTTGAATTTAGGAACGTCAGCTACAAATATTCAGGTGCTGAAAAGCCGACTATCCAAAATATTTCATTTACTTTGCATAAGGGCGAAAAAGCTTGCACTTGTGGGACTTAACGGCGCAGGAAAGACCACTCTCATAAAGCTTATGCGCGGACTTTATGACCCCTACAGAGGGGCGAGATACTTCTCAACGGAAAGCCTGTGAACAGCTATAATCGTGATGAATATTTCACACTTTTCGGCGCTGTTTTCAGGATATCGCCCTGCTTGCGGTGACTATCGCTGAAAATATCGCAGGTGATGCAGATGCAGATAATTTTGACCGTGAAAGAGTTTATGACTGCCTAAAAAGGCAGGGCTTTACGATAAAGTTATGAGCCTGCCCGAAAAGGAAAACACACGGCTTGTGAAGTCAGTTTTTGAAAAATGCCACCGAGCTTTCAGGTGGTCAGACGCAAAAACTTGCTCTTTGCAAGGGGCATTGTATAAGGACGCACCGATACTTCTTCTTGACGAGCCCACCGCCGCCCTTGACCCTATCGCAGAGCAGGAGATGTATTTGAAATACGCCGATTTCACTAAAGGCAAATCAAGCGTTTTTTTATATCACACCGCCTTGCCTCAACAAGGTTCTGCGACAGGATAATAATGATAGAAAACGGCACTTTAACAGAAACAGGCACTCACGCTCAGCTTATGGCGCAGGGCGGAAAAATACGCCGAGCTTTTTGAGCTTCAAAGTTCCTATTATAATGATAAGGGGGGTGCAGATAAATGAGTAAAAAAATAATAATAACAACGAAGAAAAAGCTTTCCGCAAAGGAAAAACGTGAGATAATAAAGCGAACGCTGAAAGCAGTAAGGGTCGCCGACAGCGGTTATCTCATTAGAGATACTATTGAGTATGTGTTGGGGCTTGCCACGGAATTTGTCTTTATATATCTGTCTGCCCTTGTTATCGACGGGATTACGCAGTCAAAACCTGTTGGAACGCTGCTTTCTTATGCGGCGATAGTTGTTGGCGTGCAGGCTGTGATATTTATGACAAAGATGTTTCTTTTTAGGCGTTCAAGTTCTCAGACTTTTTGCCAGAAGTACCAATCTGCATAAAAAAATCTTTGGCAGAAAGTAATGACAATGGATTTTGTCCGCCTTGAAAATACAGACAACAAAACAGATTTTCAAACGCAGATAATCAGGTCGAGAATAATAACGCAGGCATACCGGCATTGTGCAAATATGTCATATATTCTATCGGCGGACTATTTTTGATAATCACAGGTGTTATACTTATCATACCAATGGTTTTTTTGTAAAGCCTGTCACCACAGCAGGCTTCAGCGGTTTCATTCAGTCTATATGGGGGACTTTCTTTGCGGTAGTTATAATAACTGTTTTGCTTGAAATGCTCAAATCTTTGGTCATAAACCCTAAAGCGATACTTGGTTTTGAAAAGTTACAAAATGACAAAAATGTCATTCAGGCAAACCGTGCAGATGGCTTTTTTCAGTAATTACATTCTCCGCAATTATCGAAACGGCAAAGAGATAAGAATATATTCCCAGCAAAATCTTATTGATAAAGAGCTTGATAAAGCACGAGATGAGATAGCAGAGGGTTGGTTCAAAGCTTATAAGTCAGCTATGCTGCCGAATTTTCTTTGTCAGGTGGTCAATATCCTCACAAAGGCACTTATGTACGGCTTTGCGGTCATGAGGGCGGCAAGCGGAATGTTATCTCCAGGCGAGGTGATAGCTTTTTGCACTGTACTTTGAAAAAAGATATCCGCAGGCGTGTCAGATCTTTCAGACTTTTTACGGACTGCTGAAAATAACGCCGACTTTCTGCAAGAAATATTTTGACTTTCTTGATATTCCCGACGAAAAAGTACAAGGGCACTATCCCTACGGAAAAGCGTGATGATAACGAATATGAATTTGAGTTCAAGCATGTCTGGTTCAAATATCCCGACAGCGAGGAATATACTCTTAAAGACATAAATCTGAAATGGTGAATTGGCGAGAAAATGGCTCTTGTGGGCAAGAACGGCTGCGGAAAATCGACGCTTGTTAAGCTGCTTTGCAGGCTGTACGATCCCACCGAGGGCGAGATAACGCTCAACGGAATTGATATCAGAAAATATAAATACGAAGAGTATATGGAGCTTTTCTCGGTGGTGTTTCAGGACAGCAAGCTGTTTTCGTTCAGCCTTGCGGAGAATGTTGCTGCCGATACGGAATATGACCCCGAGCGTGTGACAGACTGTGTTATCCGTGCTGGACTTGGCGACCGTCTTAAAACTATATGGAGAACGGCATTGAAACCTGTCTTTACAAGGATTTTGATGAGAACGGTGTGGAAATTTCGGGCGGAGAGGCACAGAAGCTGTGTCTTGCAAGGGCGATATACAAAGGCTCGCCGTTTATAGTCCTTGACGAACCTACAGCGGCGCTTGACCCGATATCTGAATATGACATCTACACAAAATTTAACAGCATTGTTGGAACAAGAACGGCTATCTACATTTCACATCGTCTGTCCTCCTGCCGTTTCTGCGATGATATAACAGTTCTTGACAATGGCCACATAATAGAGCGTGGCAGCCATGAAAAGCTTTATCGCCAAAGGCGGAATATATACAGCAATGTGGGCGGCACAGGCGGAGTATTATAAAGATACGGCAGGGGAACTGTTTGCGTAATTTGGTTGAAAAGCCAATGCAAAGTAAAAGGCTCACCGAGCGAAGCGAGCAAAGGTCCAGGGGTGAAACCCATTGCAGGGTCTAGGGACAGAGTCCCTAGGGAGTAAATTTCTTGTTCGACTTCGCTCACAAGAAATGGGCAGAGCCTCAATAGGCGCAAGCCTACTAAGCGGCGTAGAAAGCAATAGAAGAATTGCAAATGAAAAATCAATCACAAAGCGGTGTCGGAGTGTAAATTCTGCACCGCTTTTGTAGTTTGTTTTACAAACTTTTCCTGCGATATCCTCGACAGGACAAAAAAAACACCCACAGAAAACTGTGGGTGTAAAAAAAAAAAAAATTATAGGGGAGAAGCTAGTAGAAATTAATCTACAAGCTGTATATATGAAGGCTTGGGGTAAAAAGCCTACATACCAAAATCAACTGCCGCTCTTGGAACTTCCCTCGGTAGGTCTTGTCCCTTGCGACAACTATATAATACCCTGCCCGTATGTACTGCGTATGAAAGTTTTTGTGTTAGTTATGTGAACTTTGTTGAACAATTTTTGAAGGTGTGGTATACTATACCAAGAAGCGACGAAAGCGTCGTGAAAGTGCGTAAAAATCGTGATTTGAGATTGAGGACAGTGCTTGACACTGGTTGGGAATATGACTAGATTTTTTTGTTGACAGCGTATCGGGGAATACGATTTCTATCAGGGGTAATGATGCTTATCATATCGGCAGAAGTTTGCGTATGAGGTTGGGCGATGTCATTACGGTATGTGCAGACAGGGTGGAATACAGAGCAAAAAATTCTGTCCATTTCTGATAAGGAAGTGGTTTGCGATGTGCTTTCTGCTGAGAAAAGCGAAAAACGAGCCTACTGTGAATGTTGTGCTTTATCAGGCGTTGCCTAAGTCTGATAAAATGGATCTTATAGTGCAAAAGGCTGTGGAGCTTGGAGTGTACAAGATAGTGCCTGTTATTACGGCGAGGTGCGTTTCACGACCTGCAAAAAGCGGCTATGAAAAGCGTGTGGAGAGATACAATAAGATAGCTTTGGAAGCGGCGAAACAGTCGGGCAGGGGGATATGTGCCTGAGGTGACGAATTTTATCAGCTTTTGAGGAGTGCCTTAGTGAACTTAAAGAGTGCGATGAGAGCTTTATGTGTTACGAAAATGGCGGCGTGAGCCTTAGCGAGACAGGCATTGCCCCTGTTAGTGAGGGCGAGGAAAAGACTATTGGCTTGTTTATCGGCTGTGAGGGCGGTTTCGAGAGCCATGAGGCGGAGAGCTGTAGTCAGGCAGGGGTCACTGTGGTGAGTCTTGGACCTAGGATACTGCGGTGCGAGACAGCTCCACTGGCGGCTCTTAGCGTGATAATGAGCCTTACGGGAAATATGTAGCAGTGGGCAATTTGTCAAAGCTTACTGAGATTTTTGAGCAGGTTGTATAAAAAAATCAGTATTTTTTGTAAACGTCTTGATTTTTTATAACAAATATGCTATACTGTAGATAGTCTGAACGCAGTTCAGAGTGGAATATTCAAAAAAAAGGAGCGTTTTATTATGGCAAGCGGATTGAAAGTTATAGCTGCACTCGGTGCGATCGCTGCAGGAGCTGCTGCTATTTTTGCATTTAAAAAGCACAAGGAGCTTGAAAATTACGATTACGAAGATCTCGACGAGGATTTCGACGACGATTGCTGCGGCTGCGACGAGTGTTCTGACGAGGCTGATGAAGCTGACAAGGCAGAGGACGCTGAGAAGTCTGAGGAAAAGGCTGAAGAGCCTGCTGAGGACGAGGATGCAACTGAGGAGGACGCTGACGTTGAAGTTCAGCTCGACGCTATCGAGGAGCCTGTTGAGGACGTTGACAAGGAATAATCGAGTATCATTTATGAAAACAAAAAGGACAAGCCACTGTGGTTTGTCCTTTTTTAGCCGATATTATTTGTGTCATTTGTATATATTTAGGCTTTGCTCAGGCGGGTTTCTATAAAGTCGAAGACCTCGTCTTGGGATATGCCCAGGACGGCTGAAAACTCGTCAAAGAGCAGATTTTTCCGCATTCTTGAAAAAACGTTCGTCCAATGAATGGAGATGTCTGCCCTTCGCAATAATAGATGTTTCTGTCTGAGATACAATGTTCTCACAAGCTGTGCAAGTCGCTTTCTGTCACCGCTTTCAAGTACCTGTGAATAAAGCTCGGCACGCTCGCTGCTGCTTTCTTTCCAAAGGGAGCTCTCCACGGGCATTTCTTTTTTTATGATCTCCTCTATCTCATCGCCTGTGAGCAGAGGTTTGAACTTTGTTTTAAGCTCGTCATTATCTACTGGCACATACAAGGTGGAATTGATTTGGTGGACAGGCTTTAAGCACTATGTAGCGCTTTTTCTGACCCTTGACGGTCTGTTCGCACTCGCCCCTCGACTTTGCACACTCCAGTTGTACCATATGATATGATATGACGTCGCCTTTTTTAAGCATTTTTAACGCTCCTTCCGCATTAAATCGTGAATACAACTTCATTTTGTCTCTTATATACATTATAACACTTTTTTTAAAAATGTCATAGGCAATTTTAACAAATCCTACATAGAAGAGGATTGTATAAATGTGTATGAAATGGTTGCAAAAAAACGGAAAGAGATGTTCTTTCCGCTTTACATATCTTTATAGTAGGTCTTGTTTTTTGGTTAGTCCCAGAAGATAGTCTACATTTGTTTTGTGATATTCAGCTAGGGCTATGAGGATATCCGTGGGAATATCACGCTGTCCTAGTTCGTAGTTGCTGTAAGCTTGCTGTGAGCAATGGAGTATTTTTGCCATATCGTTTTGTTTAAGGTCTGCATCTTCTCGCATATCTCGTATTCTTTTTGAAAAACCATGCGGCGCTCCATTCCTTTCTGATAGTCTATATTTAATATATCATACAACATTATGTTGTGCTTTTCTTTACTACATTATGTTGTAAAAAACACTATGGCTGTTTGTGGGTATTTAACAAAAATATTTATAAATGTCGAAAATATTGTTGACTTGCATAGGAGAATGTTGTAAAAAATAAATTTATTAAAGAAATATGGAGGTAACATTATGAAAAAAAAATATCTGCTCTTTATTGGCAGTGGTAATGGCTTTTGGCATGGCAGGCTGTTCTGACAGTGGGTCTTCCGACAGTGATAACGAAAGCTCTGCTGCGGCTGTGCAGACGGAAAGCAGTGCTGCTGACCTCATCAGAAGATGCAACAGCAACGACAACTACCACAACAACTGCTCCTGCGGTAACGGAATCATCACAGGCTGAGGTGGCTGACACAAGCACTGCTGACGAAAACAAGCCTGCAAGCGTTGACAGCAACGATATTGCGGCTAGTGCTATTGAGCCTTCTGAAACAAAGCGAGGAAAATCTTGCGCCTATCGGTCAGTGGATAAAGACTACCAGATACTGTGCTACAGACAAGATCTACCACACTATTTATACAAGAATAACAAAGGTAGTTAGCAAAAGTGAGGATGCAGATTATGTAAACAAGGCTATTGAGCTCAACAACTCTGTTGGCAGTGATTTTTCTAAGATAGACGAGAGCGAGCTGAAAATACCTGATGACTGTGAGCTTTGCGTTATGGAATATGAGGTCTATGTTCCTGAGGATTTTCCTAGCGATGAATGGGGCATAATCTCTCCTGATGTAAACTATTCTGCTTCCAACAAGGGCGGCGGAGGAATACCTTCTGCTGACGGAGCTTCTACTTATATCGGCATGGGCGGAACTACTGAGCTTCTTACACAGAAAAAGAACGAATATTTTTGTTGGAAATACATACAAGTATGTAAACCTTTTCCTTATGGTAAAGGGCTACAAGGATTACAAGTTCACATTCAGCTCTTATCCAGAGGGAACAACTTCTGACAGCTCTGATGACGCTGTAACGGCATATATCAGCGCAGAATAATAATATGTATTTTGGGGCAGGCACGTTGTGTCTGCCTTTTTTTCTTTGCGGAGAAATTGACAATGTCGGGCAAGCGTGTTATAATAAAAAGTATTATGGAATAGTATACTTGTCTGAGAGAGGAAAATCAGTAAATGAACGAAAATAATATACGAAATTTCTGCATTATAGCTCATATAGACCACGGCAAATCTACTCTTGCCGACAGAATTTTTGAGCTTACCGATACTGTGAAGCTGAGAGATATGGAAAATCAGCTTCTCGATAATATGGATATTGAGCGTGAAAAGAGGTATCACTATCAAGGCTCGTGCGGTGCGCCTTAATTATCACGCTGACGACGGGCAGGACTATGTTTTCAACCTTATCGACACCCCAGGTCACGTTGACTTCAACTATGAGGTGTCACGTTCTCTTTGCCTGCGAGGGTGCATTGCTTATCGTTGACGCTTCCCCAGGGTATAGAAGCGCAGACCCTTGCAAACACTTATCTTGCTATCGAACATGACCTCGAGGTAGTGCCTGTTATAAACAAGATAGACCTGCCGTCCGCTGACCCTGAAAGGGCTTGCACAGAGGTAGAGAACGTTATAGGCATTCCTGCTATGGACGCTCCGAGGATATCAGCTAAAATGGGTACGAACGTCAAAGAGGTGCTTGAACGTGTTGTAAAGGATATACCATGCCCAAAGGGCGACGAGAACGCTCCTCTTAAGGCTCTTATTTTCGACAGCTATTATGACCAGTACAAAGGGAGTTATAATATACTGTCGTGTGAAAGAGGGGCATATCAAGGCCGGAGATACTATCAGGCTTATGGCTACGGGGGCTGAGTTTCAGACGGTGGAGATAGGCTATATGGGAGCAACTGACCTTGTGCCTGTGGGCGAGCTTCATGCAGGCGAGGTAGGATATATCGCTGCTTCTATCAAGGATATCGGCGACACTCGTGTGGGCGATACTGTGACAAATGCGGCTGAGCCTTGCGCTGAGGCACTCCCTGGATATAAGAAAGTAAACCCTATGGTTTACTGCGGAATCTATCCTGGACGGAGCAAAATATCCTGACCTTCGTGATGCTTTGAAAAGCTTATGCTCAATGACGCATCACTGTCCTTTGAGCCTGAAACTTCCATTGCGTTGGGATTTGGTTTCAGATGTGGATTCTTGGGACTTCTGCACATGGAGATAATCCAAGAGCGTTTGGAGAGAGAATATAATCTTGACCTTATCACAAATCGGCTCCGTCAGTTATCTACAAGGTAAATCTTACTAACGGCGAAACTGTGTTCATTGATAACCCGACAAATTATCCAGACGTGGCAAATATTGCATCGGCGGAAGAACCGATAGTTAATGCACATATTTATACGCCGTCTGAATATGTTGGAAATATAATGGAGCTTTGTCAGGACAGACGTGGCGTATACAAGGATATGAAGTATATAGACGAAACTAGAGTTGACCTGCATTATCAGCTTCCCTCAACGAGATAGTTTATGACTTCTTTGACGCATTGAAATCACGCACAAAGGGCTATGCTTCATTTGACTATGAGATGATGGGCTATGCGAAGTCTAAGCTTGAAGCTTGATATACTCCCTTAACGGCGAGGTGGTTGACGCACTTTCATTCATCGTACACGAGGATAAGGCTTTCTATTCAAGGGGCAGAAGACTGACTGAGAAGCTTAAAGAGAATATACCAAGACAGCTCTTTGAGATACCTGTACAGGCGGCCATCGGCGGAAAAAGATAATAGCCAGAGAAACTATCAAGGCTATGAGAAAAGACGTGCTTGCTAAGTGCTATGGCGGAGATATTACAAGAAAGAAGAAGCTGTTGTAGAAGCAAAAAGAAGGAAAGAAGCGAAATGAGACAGCTTGGATCTGTGTCAGTGCCGCAGGAAAGCGTTTATGTCGGTGCTGAAGCTGGACGAGTAGAGAGTTTCAGTGAGGAGTGAGGAATGGCGAAGCCATACCGAGCAAATCACCAATACAAAGTAGAGAAAACGCCGAGCGGAGCGATTTTGCGGTGGTAGAATTTTTGGTGTAGGGCTGGCGCCCTCGACAGCCAGTTCGGAGAGTGGATAGGTTTTGGTTTATACAAATATATCAACATTTTTTTTGAAAGGAGCAGCTATGCCTGATATACAAAAGTCTATGAAATTGTCGCTGGCTTTCGGGCTGAGCGGTGCGGTGATATTGCCTGTGCTTTATGAGGTGTATGCCAATATCTCTGCGGCGGCTGGGCTTGCTTATCGCTGTGTGGGCGGTGTGTGCAGGAGCTAAATTTTCGGCACTCAAATTCAAAGGAAAGCTTTTATGGGCATGGTATGCACACTTGCTTATGCAGGTATTCTTGGCGTTATCTGCTATATCGTTATCCACCCCAAAGTTTCCGATATGCTAAACAGGCGGTCGGTGTATTTTCAGCTCAGTTTGAAACAGCAGGCTTATTTCGTGCTTTTATGCGGTGCTTATAAGCCTTTGTATGTTCCTTGTGTGGGGCGGTATATTTGGTGTGAAAAAAGGCGATAGAGATTTCGGCTCAATCGTGAAAAAACAGGAGAGTATATCGACAAGGCTTTTGATGATGACGAGGATATGCTATGACAGGAATTTATATCCATGTGCCTTTTCTGTAAAAGAAAATGCCCTTACTGTGACTTCTATTCCGTTTGCAGGCCTGAGCTTTATGAGGACTACACGCAGGCTGTGTGCCGCAATATTGAGGCTTTCAAGGTAGGGACATAAAAAATGCGATACTATCTACTTCGGTGGCGGTATGCCATCTGTGCTGTCGGCTGAACAGGTTGACAAGGATAATAGATACGGCAGGAAAGTGCTTTGATCTTTGCCAGCCTGAAATAACCTTGGAGGCTAATCCAAGCTCTGTGGACAGGGAGAAGATGTCAGGGGGTGGAGAAAAAGCAAGGGTAACTAAGGCTTTTTTTGGCGTTCAATCGGCTAATGACAGGGAGCTTGGCTTTTGGGCAGGCTTCATGACTTTTCTCAGGCAAAAGTCGGCTGTGGAAACGGCGGCTCATGTGGGATTTAGACATCATCTCATGCGATATCATGCTCGGGGTAAAAGGGTCAGACCCTTGAAAGCCTTTTGGGATAGCATAGAGAGCCTTGGCACTCCCTGTTGATCATATTTCGGCTTATAAGCTGAAAATAGAAAAAGGGGTACGGCTTTTGATTGTGATGAGATGAGAAACGCTGTAGCTGATGACGATATGCTGTGCGATATGTATTTGCAAACTGGGGACAGCTTGCAAGCAAGGGCTTTTTACAGTATGAGATATCAAATTTTGCCAAAGAGGGCGGAAAATCACGGCACAATCTTAAATATTGGCACGGGGAAGAATATATAGGCATTGGCCCGTCGGCACATTCTTTCTTTGATAATGAGAGATATTACTGCAAGAGCGATGTTGAGGAGTTTATTTCTGACAAGGTGCAGAGCATGGTGGTGCTTTTGAGGACGACCCTTGACAAGGCAGAGGAGTATGTCATGCTGGGGTTAAGGCTCACGGAGGGCATTGACATAGGTAAAAAAAGCCGAGGAGCTTGGTGGTAAAGAGCTTGGGGAGAATATCCGCAAGAAGGCGGCTTTGTTTCAGAAACAGGGGCTTTGCGTGGTCGAAAAGGGTATTTTAAGGCTTACGCCTGCGGGTTTTCTGGCTTCAAACTCTATTATCGGTGAACTGCTGTGGTAAACCTGTATAAATATAGGCAGACAGTGTTGTGCAGTTATACAATAGATATACGATATGTAGGGGATAAGCTTGAAAAATGACAGAAAATGTGGTATAATTCACTGCGGCGGAGTGTGTCCGCAGTTTTATATTACCGAGAGGGCTTTTTTTATGAAAAGTATAAGATTTATTGCTTTGATCTCAGCAGCGGCAATGTGTTTCGGACTTTGTGCCTGCGGAAAGTCGGAGAAAAAAAGACGAGATAGCTGTGCCTATTCTGGAAACTATGGATATAACATATAAGACGGTAAAAAGCTGAGATAGGAGATATCTCTCAGGAGTATCATCAGGAGGGCGTTTATGATTACCCTTACAGTGAAACCGTCACCTTCAAGGCAAGCGGTCAGATAAAGTCTATAGATGTGGGAGTCGCCTTGTGATGTGAAAAAGGGCGGACCTGCTTTGCACACTTTATTCTGACGATGTGGACGAACAGATAGAAGAGGAAGAAATAAAGGCTCAATCAGGCGAAGCAGACGGTCGCTCATTGCAGGCTAACGGTGCTGACTACAGTGAGATACAGCTTTCTCAGTATGACTTACAGATAGAACAGCTCAAATATGACAGTCTTGTGGCGTCCTTGGAGGATTATAAGGTTTACGCTCCATGTGACGGACAGTTTGATCTTTGCAGACAGACAAGGTCAGGAGCTGACAGCGTTCATGCCGGTGAATAAGGGCGAGGTGCTAGGGTATACTTCCGATAAATCACAAAAGGCTCTGTGCGTGTCTGTGTTTGATAACGCGCTCACAAACGTGAATTTTGGCACTGCGGTGCAGATAGTGCAGGCGTGCAATACGATGGGCGGCACTGTGACGGATATAATCTACAATGAGAGCGGAGATTTCTCGGCATATGTTTATGTTATAACCCCGACGAGGAGAACGATATGCTGGATCTTGGCGGCATAGAGGTTGTCTTTGACGTGTATTCAAGGCTTGATACTGTTATAGTTCCGCAGAAGGCGGTGAAGAAGCTTGATGGACGCAACTATGTGAACCTGCTTGTGGACGGTGTAAAGATAGAGCAGGACGTAGAGCTTGGCATTGAGGACAACGACAACGTTGAGATACTTTCGGGACTCAGCGGCGGTGAGGAGATAATACTCAATTGACGGCATTCAGCCAATTAAATATTATTTGATATGTCTGATTTGTGTTTTAAGAAAAATAAAGAAATAAAAGCACTTGATTTTTTGCGTAATTTCGTGTAAAATAAAAAGAACAGAGTGTCTAGGGGAGGACTAAAAATGAAGGATTTTTATCTAACGTATGGGTAAAGCGAGCGGTATCAGTTTTCAATGTCGCTTACTTTGCTGTAATAACTCTGCTCACTTATGCAACGTTCCTGTATGATCTGGAGTTTGCGGCAGGCAGAGAAAAAAATCGTTTTTCACAGTGTATGTGGTGCTTAACGTAGTTTTTATGGGACTTATGCTCTTTTTCAAGACGTGAGCTTGTGACGGAGATACTGAGCATACTCATGCTTCCGGTCGTGTTCTGCATGATACTTTTCAACATGGGCGACTGGATATTGATAGTTCCGCCGTTCATTGTTGCTATCATAATGTTCTTTGCAGCAGGCACGAACGAAACTGTAAAGGTTATAATGGGTACAATATATCTGCTTTTGTATGTTCTTGGAATAGTTGCATACTTTGTGCTTAATATCCTTTTCGGAGGCACGTCTGTTGAAACTGTGATAAATTCAGATCTTGACACATCGTCAAGTGTTTATGCTCTCTACAGGGATAACTTCAAAGAAGCTCACTGAAGTAACGTCAGAATCAAATACCATATCGCCTGACGGCCAGTATCAGATAATACTTTATGATGTAAAGGACAGCGACAAAGGGTGCTGTAAAGATATGCGTAGTGCCATATAATCAGGATATTCGAGCTTAAATTCTTTACTCTTAAGCAGAAAGGTATCAAAAAGACCATTTCCAACAAGGGTATAAGAGGAACAGTTCCTGATGTTGGCTGGGTAAAGGAGGACGGAGTTCTCAAGGTGCAGTACAGACTTTCGGAGGCTGATGATCTGAGAGCTACTTCTGTTACAACAATGCCGGATAAGCAGTATTTCCAGTTCCTTGGTATTCAATAAGTTCGCAGGACCGTCTGAGAAGGCGGTCTTTTTTTTGATAAAAAATGGCTGTCAATAAGAGCTTATTCATAAAAATCGTGTGGTTATTTTGGTTAAAACGCTTAGCTTGTATTACAAAACAGTTACATTATATGAAAAAATTGTATGGTACACTTGACAGATTTGTTAAAAAGGTGTAAAATATTAATAGTGTTTTATAACGTTTCGATACTTGTGTGAACGGCTATGAAAGCGTTTACATACAATAGTATCAAGGGAGGATAAGAATTAAAAATGAGATCAAAGAGAATACTTGGCGTGGTATCAGCGATAATGATGCTTGGTGTTTGTGCTGTGCCTGCTTATGCCGACAGTGAGGCTGAAATACCTGAATATAGTGCCGACAAGAGTATCCTTACAACAGATACTTCAGCACCGTCCTTGTCGTTTGATATGAAGGATTGGGAGAGATATATCAAGGTGACTCCTGACGGTGAGAAGATATCAGTGGGGAGCATCCCAAGAAAAAAGACCTATGCTTATCAGGGTGCAAGCCTTAAGATAACAGCAACACAGCCTAATGACATAAGCGATTATTGTACTTTTTGCTTCGCTTATAAGAGATGACGATAAAATTTGGTTTATCCTGGCTCTGATTCTGAAGATGCGCCTTATATAACGATGGGCGTTGAGATCGACGCCAAGGATTTTGGTATGACTTGTTTTGACGGCTGTATGATTTCTTTTAAGTACAGGATAAATCAGGACGCTCAGGGCAAGCTTTATGGGAGATTCTGTGTTTGCTTTTTCCTTGTACTGAGGAATACAAAAAAAGGTGACCAGCAATAGTGTTCAGCTTGAAATAAATACAGATGCAAAGCAATAATGTTACTCAGTATGCGACAGCACTTATACCAGTACCTGACAAGTGCGGAGCAACAAAGTTCGTATTTGAGATACCGGTTATAAAGAAAAAATGGATAAGACAGATGTGCTTTTTACATTGATAATCTTGTAATAGATACTCCGTTGCAGAAGAACGATGTAGATCTTCAGGTAATGAATCTCGATGGCTACAATAAAAGTGCAAAGGCACAGGAGATCGTGCAGGGCTTAAAGATACAGCCTAAGTCAAACGGACTGAGCAGCACTTCGTCATCTGAGGCTGAATCTTCAAAGGGTATCGGGTAGTAGGCATTGTAGTTATTGTGGTCGTTGCGGTGGTTATTGTTGGTGCTGTTATTTTCGTTATCAAGAAAAAAGAAATCGCGGTTCTATTGATTTTTTTGATCTGACAGAGAGATGGGCTTTTTGGCTCATCTCTTTTTTTTTATGAATATATCCTCATCTCCGAGAAATAATAGCATTAGCCTAAAATGGCATATCTTATACTGAAAGGAACTTAATTATGAAAAAAATGTTCGCTATGCTAACTTGTCTCGGTCTTTGCGGTGTTATGCTCGCAGGCTGTTCAAGAAATGACGATAACTCAGGTTCGACATCTTCCGGCGTTACTGCGACCACAACTTCTAAAAATGAGGTCACAAGCAGACGTGATGACAGCGACACGCTTGTGAGCCGTGTTGGCGATGGTATCAAGGACACTGTAAGCGGTGGTGCGGATATTATTGATGATACTGTAAGCACTGTAGAAAGCGTTGTTGACGATATCATAAGATAAGCTGCACATATGCTTTGCGGACTGCTCAGCCGTGATATTATTTCGGCTTGCGGCAGTCCGTTTTTTATGAAATCGTATGATAAAACTCAAACAATGTCAAAAGTCAATGGTTGACTATTGATAAAATTATTAACGCCAAATCATAATTAACTAATTATTTGACTAACTGTGAACGAAGTGTAAAATCCATGTAAAATAAATGTTTAAGTTTGCGGTTTGCTCTTTAAAAATGTGGGCTGTGTGGTATAATGAAATACATCAGGCAGATATTTTCTGCTATTAAGAAAATGTAAAGATTTATGGTGGATTTCTTTATGAAAATCGGAGAAAATAAGTGAAAAAATATAGGCTCTGAAGCTTGGCGGCTTGCTGAAAAAAAAAATATGCTTATGGGGCGGTGTTATGGCTGTTGTATGCTGGGCATTTACTTTGCTGTGGGGCTTTGACATCACACAGCTTGCGGGCTTTGCATTGGGCTGGGCTATATGTGCCTTTAACTGCTTTGTTTTCAAATGCAATTGCCTTTTCTATCAGCATTTCCACATTTGCCCTGCGCTGTCCGCCTGCCGGCAGTGCCGTAACATAATCTAAATATCCGGTCATTGCAAAAATCTCATAGAGCAGTTCATGGATTGGCAGATAACGGCTCTTTTTTTTCGTAGCTTCTGATATGTCTGATGAAAACGTGCTAATTTTTCCTGTATCTCCTCTGGCAGTTTCTGACGCAATTCCTCGCTGATGCTTTCCGATATCTCTTCGGATTCCGACATCCATGCCAGCACATTTTCATAAAATGGTTTTTCTTTATCCACTGCCCGAAGATAGCCTAACTCCTCTTCGCCAAGTCCGCCAAACCACGAAGTCAGAACGGATGCTAATGGAATATCCTGTCTTGGATTATCCAAAATTGCCAGATAATTCAAAAGCACCTGGATTTCCTGTGTGGAAAAATATCCGGTTCTCGAGATTGCATGTGCCGGAATCCCCATTTTCCCAAGTTCAGCTGCCATCACATCGGCATCTCCTCCGGGACTTCGCAAAAGGATGACCATATCCGAATATCCCGGTCTTCGTAACTCTCCGCTTTTTTTATCCGTGATCCATCCTTTTTCTTTTAACTGCCGGATCTTTCTTCCGATCGTCCCTGCTTCTAAAATGCTCCGCTCTGTGCTGCTGTCCTGTTCCACCACAATGACTTCAGAAGATTCCTGTTCTCCTTTCAATACCGGATAATCTGCTCCCGGATAAAGGGCTGCATCCTCATCATAATGAACCCTGCCCAAATCTTTTCCCATGATCTTATAAAAGATGTCATTGACCGCCGCTAAGACTCCTTCCCTGCTTCGGAAATTCTTATGCAGTTCGATCTTCTGATACGGACTGTCCTCTTTCGTATAAGTCTCATATTTTTCCATAAAAAGTTCCGGTCTTGCCAAACGGAAACGATAGATACTCTGCTTCACATCCCCGACCATAAACATATTCGGCTCTCCTGACTGTACCTTCGATACGGCACTTAAGATTGCCTCCTGCAAATAGTTGCTGTCCTGATACTCATCGATCATGACTTCTTCAAAAAAATTCCGGAACTCCTCTGCAACAGGTGTCGGAGCAATACGTAATC
>VOFK01004163.1_pt1 | contig 25984 bp, 41 predicted proteins | sample 5384121 | NCBI WGS metagenome assembly VOFK01 (sample SAMN12384730, study PRJNA508395) | human gut metagenome | isolation source: healthy gut J | host: Homo sapiens | reverse complement strand
CCTCGGCCACCACGGTGATCTGCTGAAATTCTCCAGAGTGGCCGCTGGTGACCCACTCCGGGCAGGGTCACTTTGTCAAACAGACAGGCAGGACCATCACCGTCGGGGCGGCAACGGTTCCTCGTTGTAATAGAAATAGTAGGTCAGAGTGTCAGTGGTCTTGTCGTAGACGAAGTACTTGGCATTGGCCAGCATTTCCTCGGTGTCCACCATGTTATCGGGGATGATGCCGTCCCACTTGGCGGCGTTGGCTTCCACGAAGTTCACCATGCGGATCAGGGGATAGGCGTTCTCCACACCGGTGGGGCCGTCCTCGGCAAACTCGGGGTCAGTACACAGGGCGATGATGGCCGTGGCGTTGTTGAAGGTGACCTTCATGCGGACGTAGCTCAGGTCGCTGCCCCCTCCTCAACGGTGACGGTGGGGTCCTTGTGTGTAGGTGTGGCCGGGGAGCAGATGGTACCGTTGGCCTTCACACGGTCAGCGCCCCTCCACAGGCGTGCCGTCGGTGGTCACCTTGGCCTCGTCCAGCGTGATCTTCACGTTGCCAACGGTGAAGGTGTTGTTGACCGTGTCTGTGCCGGTGAGGTAGGCCAGCGTACCGAACACGCCGGCGGCTACCAGCAGCAGGGCGCAATTGACAGGCCAACAGGGATTTGATGCGGTTCCTTGCTTTCATGGTTTTTCCTCCTGCATAAAATGATAACAAATGATATGGTGAGCCTTGCGGCAGGGACCGACGGATCTATGCCTTTTTGACTGTCCTGACGGATGCGCTTGCCCTGCTCCTTGTCGGAGCCGCCGGAGAGCAGGCCCGGCAGGAAGGTCAGCAGCAGCAGAGGACGGCCCCGGCGGAGATGGCCACGTACAGGCCGGGGGATGCTGGATGTAACTGGGGGTACGCAGCCCAGCTTGGGGATGGTGAACACCGGGGTGCCGAGGACGTTTTTATAATGGACGAGGCGCCATCCTCGGCGTCGTTGGCGTCGCCCTTGGTGCGGAAGCGGAGCGTGGAGGGATCGTCTCGTCGGGGGACCACCCTCCACCACCCGGTGGGGGCCACACGGTGTTCTCATCCAGCATGAAGGTGATGACCTGCCCCGGCCGGATGGTGGTGGGGTCCACCCTTTTACGTAGATGAGGGAGCCTACATGGTAGGTGGGTTCCATGGATCCGGACAGGACGGTGAAGGTGCGGATGCCGGCCAGTCGGACGCCGACCAGCGCCACGGCCAGAAGGACTACCAGCGCCACCAGAATGAAAGTGCTAAGGAGCTGTAAGAGTTTTTTACGGTCATAGGGGTTCCTCCCGGAGATAGCTTGGAGCATTTGGCGGGTGCAGGACTATTAAAGCATCTTTTGCTCGTGAAGAACGTCGAAAACAGAGCAACTGTCCTGAAATTTCCAGTCATATTGCGTGGAGAATGTCAAACAATGACGGTGATGAGGACAGAACGAACAAATAAATGGGGGACATATATGTCTTTACATATTATAAATGACATATATGTCCAAAGTCAAGACGAACGTGCCATTTTGCGTGTAAAATTTTCGACATAATTCGACAAAAATCGCCGATGAAGCATAGACAATAGACCACGAGGAGAGCATACATGAAGCAGTATCCAAATATTGACGCCATTATTGAGGACAGCGACACCAAGGTGCAGGATCTGGCGAAGGTCATCGGCGTCAGCACCAAGCAGATCCGCCGCTGGAGGGACGGCACCAGCGAAATGGGCATCGAAAAGCTGGAGAAGCTGTGCCGGTACTACCACGTCAGCGCCGACTACATTCTGGGGCTGCCTAGGGATCTGGGGTGGCCCAGGGGCTGACGAGATCCGGGACAGCTCTCCATCCTGTGAGGATGGGGGTTCTCCCAGCCTTGGCGAGTAGGTGAGGCGTCAAAAAACAGGACAGGGTCCGGTTCCCAGGAACCGGACCCTCGTCCTGTTTATAAAAGAGGGAAGAGAGAAGAGGTCAGGCTTTTTTCTGCTTCCGCAGGACCACCACGACCACGGCGGCGGCTGCGCCCAGCACCCGCCACGGCGCCCAGTGCGATATACAGGCCGGCGTGGCTGTCGGAGGTCTGGTGGGTGTCCGCTGTGTCAGCGGAGGTGTCGGGGGGTGGTGACGGCGGCCGTACCGGTGCCGCCTGCGGTGGCGGTAGCCGGCTCCGTGCCGCCGGAGGTGAGGGCGTAGGTCTCGCCGGAGGTCATAGCCGCCGAGGAGAACACGAACCGGGCGTCGTACACGCTTCGCCGGTGTAGACGGCGGTGTACCGTCGGAGGACCGGATGGTGAAGGTGCTGCCCTTTTGGAAATGCTGATGCGGCTGCCGGACTGGCCATCCACCTGACCGGGCATCTGGCCGCCGGGCTGGCTGGAGTCTTGGCTGGGTGTCTGGCCGTCAGGAGCTCCGGAGCGTGCTGCCGCCAGCTGCCGTCGGGAGGCGTAAGGCTTGCTGCCGTTACTGCCGCTGGGGGGCGTAGGCTTGCTGCCGTTACTGCCGCTGGGGGCGTGGTGCGGGGAGTCACTGCTGCTGTCGGAGCCGCTGGGCAGCTGGGGAGGCGTGGTGCTGTCGTCGGTGCCGTCGGGCTTTTCCGGGGGCGTGGTGCCGTCGGGAGGAGCCGCCGGGCTGACCGCCTATGCTGCCGGGCCGACCGCCGCCCATGCCGCCCATGCCGGTGGAGCCGAACATGACGTAGGGCTGGGAGTCGCCGGAGAGGGTGATGCCCATGCCGGCGCTGCCGCCGGCGGCCAGCACGGTGCCGCCGGAGATGGAGAGGGTGCCGTCGGCGTCCAGCGGCTGGTTATCGGCGGTGCTGTTGGTCCAGACCACCACAGTGCCGCCGGAGATGGAGAGGGTGCCGTTGGAGTCGATGCCGTCGCCGGAGGTGGTGTCCATCACCAGCGTACCGCCGGAGATGGAGAGGGTGAAGGCGTAGCCGGTGAGGTCGGAATTGGCGGCATTGAGGCAGTCGTCACCGGCGTGGATGGTGATATTGCCGCCGGCGATGCTGAGGTCTGCCGCCTCCAGTCCCTCGTTGCAGCTGTTGACGGTGATGGTGGGGCCGTCGGTGCCGGCGGCGCCTACGGTGAGGTAGTAGTCGCTGTGGACGGCGTCATCCCCGGCGTCAATGGTCAGGTCACCGCTGAGAATGGTCAGGGACGCCTCGGCGTTGATGGCGTCGTTGACGGGGGCGCTGATGGTGAGGGTCAGATCACGGATCACCAGCCACGCCTCCCCCTCCTCATCGGTGGTGGCGCCGGACTTGATGCCGTTTTTGCCGTTGGCGTTCACCGTCAGGCTGCCGCTGCCGCACAGGGTCACCTGAGAGCCGTCCTTGCACTTGATGACGGCGTTTTCGGCGTTGGTGTTATCGGGATAGCTGTCGTCGTTGTTGGTCTCGGTGTCGCTGAGGATATTGGTGGTGCCGTCCTGGGCCACGATGGTGACGCCGGAGGACTTATTGCAGGCGATGGCGGCGGTGCCGTCGGCGGTGAGGGTCAGGCCGCTGAGCTGAGCACCAGCGTGACGCCGGTGACGCCCTTCTTCACGGTGATGGAGCCGCTTTGGCAGCTGCCGGATACGATATAGGTACCGGCGGCTTCAATGGTCAGGGCCGTGCCGTCGATGTCGTAGCCGGTGTAGTCGCTGTCCTTGGCGGTGATGGCGCTGTCGGTGAAGGTGAAGGCGGTGGCCCCGTCGGTATCATATGCGGTACTCTCCGCCGCCCACACACGGGCAGGCAGCAGGGCCAGCAGCATCAGCGCCGCCATGGCGGCCGCCAACCAACGGGAGAGAATTTGCTTTGGTCATACAGATCATCCTTTCTTCAAAAAGCGTTCCCGCCGGTTCCCCGGCGGATGAGCAGAGTAGCCGCCGTGGCTAAAGCCCGGCTAAAGGGAAAGAGGAAATTTTCTTTTAGGTAGGCTTTAGCGTCCCGCGCTAAGATAGGGCCATCCAACAAAAAAGGAGGTGCCGGTAATGGGGATCCAATATAGCTTCCGGCGGTACGAGAAGAAGTATTTCCTGTCGCCCCCGCCAGCAGGGAGCAGCTGCTGCAGCGCATCGCCCCCACATGAAAGAGGACGCCTTCGGCAGCTACACCATATGCAACATCTATTATGACACGCCGGACTGGCGGCTGATCCGGGCCTCGCTGGAAAAGCCCGCCTATAAAGAGAAGCTCCGGGTCCGCAGCTACGGTGTTCCCACGGAGACGGATCGGGTGTTCGTGGAGCTGAAGAAGAAGTTCGATGGCGTGGTGTATAAGCGCCGCATCACCACGGAGGTGCCGCAGGTGGAGCCGCGCTGTGCGGATCGAAGGAGGCCAAGTGCCAGATCGGCCGGGAGATCCAGTGGTTCCAGCGGCAGAACCGCACCCGCCCCCGTGTGTTCATCGGCTATGACCGGCTGGCCTTTGCCGGGCAGGAGGATCCGCAGCTGCGGCTGACCTTCGACACGAATCTCCGCTGGCGGGACACGCAGCTGGATCTGTGCATGGGGGACTGGGGCGCACCCATCCTGCAGGGGGAGGATATCCTCATGGAACTGAAGCTGCCGGAGGCGTGCCCCCTGTGGCTGACCCACGCACTGACGGAGGTGGGGGCATTCCCCACGTCCTTCTCCAAATACGGGACCTGCTACAAAGAACATATTTTTTTGAAAAAGGAGGCGCTTTTCAGTGCTTGATTCTATCCTCACTTCGGGCTTCACCCTTCCGACCTTCCTCATTTGTACGGCGGCTTCGCTGATTTTGGGCCTGCTGACGGCGCTGGTGTGTATGTACCGCCAGCGGTGCAGCCGGGGCTTTGCGGTGACGCTGGCCATCCTGCCGGCGATGGTGCAGATGGTGATCCTGCTGGTCAACGGCAACATCGGCGCCGGTGTGGCGGTGGCGGGAGCCTTCAGTCTGGTGCGGTTCCGCTCCGTTCCCGGCACGGCCCGTGAGATCGGGGCCATCTTCCTGGCCATGGCCATCGGCCTTTGCCACAGGCATGGGCTATGTGGCGCTGGCGGCCATCTTCTTCGTCATCGTGGCGGCGGCGCTGCTGGCGCTGACGGCCATGAGCTTCGGGGACCGCAGTCCCCCGTGAGCGGCTGCTGAAGATCACCATTCCGGAGAATCTGGACTACGACGGATTGTTTGACGACATCTTCCGGCAGTACACCTCCAGCCACACGCTGGAGCGGGTGAAAACCACCAATATGGGAACCCCTCTATGAGCTGCAGTACCACATCACCCTGAAGGAGGCACAGGTACCCAAGGCGTTTCTGGATGCCCTGCGGTGCCGCAACGGGAATCTGAACATTCTTTGCTCCCGTGAAATGCAGAAGGAGACACTTTGACGGCGGGGCGCAGATATTGTATAATCAGGCTGGGTGATATATATGCGCTTATTGATCGCAGAGGACGAGCTGGATCTGGCGGAGGCCCTCACGGTATTTTTTGAAAAGAATCAGTTTTCTGTGGACACCGTTCACGAGACGGCTTTGCCGCCTATGACTACGCCTCCACAGGGGAATACGACGCTATTGTGCTGGACGTGATGATGCCCAAGATGGACGGCGTGCAGGTTTTGCAGCGGCTGCGGGAGGAGGGCGTGCGGACGCCGGTGATGATGCTGACGGCCAAGAGCGGCAAGGACGACCGCATCACCGGCTTCAACGCCGGGGCGGACGATTATCTGCCCAAGCCCTTTGAACCGGATGAGCTCATCTGCCGGGTACGGGCCATGCCCGGCGGGGCGGGACGTACCAGCCCACAGTGCTGGCCTTCGGGGATGTGACGCTGGATCCCGGTTCGGGGTGCTGACCTGCTGCGGCCAGTCCGTGCGGCTCAGCGGACGGGAGTTTCAGGTGATGGAGCTGTTCCTGCGCTCGCCGCAGGTGGTGCTGTCGGCGGACCGCATCATGGAGCGGGTATGGGGCTGGGGCAGCGATGCCGAGATCAATGTGGTGTGGGTGCACATCTCCAACCTGCGGAAGAAGCTGCGCCCATCGGCTCCCATGTGACCATCCGGGCCAGCCGGGGGCTGGGGTATCTGCTGGAGGTAGAGGTATGATCCGGCGGCTGCGGGGCGAATTCATCCGCATCGCCATGCTGGCGGTGACGCTGGTGCTTCTGCTGCTGACGGTAAGCGTCAATGCGGTGAACTATATCTCCGTCAGCAGACAGCAGGACAGAACGCTGGAGATGATCGTCTCCCATCAGGGGACCATCCCGGCTATGCCCAAGGAGGCCAAGAGCGGCCCACGGCCGAACGGTCACTTCAGCCCGGAGACTCCCTATGACACCCGGTTTTTCGTCCTCCGCTATACCGACAGCGGGGATCTGACGCAGTCAGACCTGACCCACATCGCCTCCGTCACCGAGGCGGATACGGAGCCGTATTTGCAGGCGGCACTCTCCCATGGGGAGGGGAGCGGCTGGCAGAGCGGCTATCGGTTCCGGGTGGTGCAGACCGGGGAGAACCGCTGGATGGCGGTGTTTCTGACTGCCGGAAGCGAGGTGCGCCCCTGTACCGGCTGGCGGGGGTCAGCGTGGCGGCCATGGCGGTGTGCGTGGCGCTGGTGTATCTGATCGTGGTGCGGCTGAGCCGACGGGCCATGGAGCCGGTGGTGCAGTCCGTCCAGCGGCAGAAGCAGTTCATCACCGATGCCGGGCATGAGCTCAAGACCCCCATCACCGTCATTGCCACCAGCCTGCGGCTGCTGGAGATGGAGGTGGGGCAGCAGAAGTGGCTGGAGAAGGCACAGAACCAGACGGAACGGCTGAAGGAACTGGTAAATTGCTGGTGATGCTCTCCCGCATGGACGAGGAGGAATCGCCGCTGAAGCTGTCGGACTTCGCCGTCAGCGAGGCGGTGGAGGAGACGGCGGAGTCCTTCCGGGATTTTGCCCGGTCTCAGGCCATCCGCTGGAGCTTGCTATCGTGCCGGGGCTGACCTACTGCGGCGACGAGTACGCCGGCGGCAGCCTGGTGTCTATCCTGCTGGATAACGCCGTGAAGTATGCCCCTGCCGGAGACACCCATCCGGTTTTGTGCTGGAGAAAGGAAAACGGGGCGTCGTGCTGCGGTGCAGCAATGCCTGAACACCGCTGGCTGAGGGGGGAGACAGAGAAACTCTTTGACCGGTTCTATCGGTCGGATCAGGCCCGCCCGCCGACGGCGCTTCGGTGTGGGGCTCTCCATCGCCCGGAGCATTGCCGAGGGACACCACGGCTTCATCCGGGCCCAATGCCCTCAGCCGGGGAGATCGTGTTCACGGCGCGCTGCGGTAATGGCAGCGAAGTTCCCGGAAAAATAAGGGCCTTGCGGCGAGGAGCAAGGCCCTTTGTCGTGCCGGGGGAGTGGGATGCAGAAAATTCCAGAAAAAATGACAGTTTTTTTGACAAAAAGGGACTTGCATTGTGTCCATATAAGTGGTAATATGCCTGCGTAAAAGTGCGCGCCGGGACGCCCATGGGCGTCTATCGTTTCTGAAACGATAGGGAGGGGTCAAAGAAGGGGTCATTCTGAGGAGGGGCGCAGCCGACATGGCAATCCGTATTCCCCATCCCCACAAAGCCCAACGGCCAAGACCCGCACACGCAAAAAATAGGAGGAAGATACGATGACAACCCGCAAGAGTACCAAACGGCCTTGCTGGGCAGCGTCATGGCCATGGTTCTGTGCATGGCTATGCTGGTAGGCGCTACCTTCGCATGGTTCACCGACACCGCAAGTACGGGTGTCAACAAGATTCAGGCCGGCAATCTGGATGTTCAGCTCCAGTACGCCACTGCAAACGGGACAAATAGCTTGAGGGCAAGACGCTGGAGTTCAAGGGCAGGCAGCCAACGCCGCCGAGGCGCGAAAACGAAGCCATCCTTTGGGAGCCGGGCTGCAGCTATGAGTTGCCTGCCGTGTACGTGAAGAACAACGGGCAATCTGGCCCTGAAGTACAAGGTGGCCATCACCGGCATCAACGGCAGCCGCCAAGCTGAACGAGGTCATCGACTGGACCATCAATGATGCGGATATCAACCTGACCGAGATGCAGCTGAAGGCCGGGGGAAGAGGGCGCCGCCTTCACCATCAAGGGGTCATATGCAGGAGTCCGCCGGCAACGAGTACATGAACGAGTCTATTGACGGCATCGCCATCACCGTGGTGGCTACCCAGAACACCATGGAGAGCGACAGCTTCAACAACACCTACGATGCCAACGCCACCTATCCCGTGGTGGCTGTGGGCGATGTGAATACCGACGGCGACACGGTGATTCAGGACCGTGAGAAGGACCCCACCGTAATCGCTACCATTCCCGCAGGCAGCACCGATGCCGGAAAGCTGACGCTGGTCAAGACAGAAGGGCAGACTCCGGCCAACATTGAGATCGTCACCGGCACCAACGCCGTTACCACCGAGGTCCGTCTGGAGGATCAGAACGGCAACAAGGTCACGGCAGCGGACGGCAAGTTCTTTACCATCGCCCCTGCAGCTGGAGAAGAAGCTGAACGTGATCGGGTTCTATCACTCCGAGACACCGCTGACCAAGGCGGAGAGCGCCGAGGCGGTCAAGACGGCCAACGACACCTACTATTATGATGCGCCACCGGCCTGCTGACCTTCAGCACCGATGATTTCTCCCCCCTTCACTGTGGTGACCTCCAGCAGTGCTTTCAACGGCGGCAATGGCACCGAGGATGCCCCCTATCTGGTGGCTACCGGTGAGCAGGCGTTGAAGATGGAAAATGCCAAGGGCTACTTCAAGCTGGTGGATGATATCGTGGTCACCGATGAGATCTATCTGTCCGGCAAGACCGTGACCGTGGATCTGAACGGCCACTCTATCCGGCTGGAGTATGCGGCGGGCGCAAAGCCTAATAACGGCAGCGTGTTTTTATATCGGCGGCAAGAAGGGCAACCTGACTATCAATGACAGCAGCGAGGGCCAGACCGGTGCGGTATACGGCTCGGATAAGACCTACACCAACAAGGTGACCTCTGCGGTTCGTGCGGGCAACTATGGCAGGCTGACCATCAACGGCGGCCATTTCTATGGTACCAGCGAGGGGACCTCCTGTATCTTCGTCTACACCAGCATGAGCAGTGGAAGCAAGGCTACGGTGACCATCAACGGCGGTAAGTTCGAGACGGCCACCCCCCAGCAATGGGACGTATTATGTGCTGAACCACCAGGATAATGCTACCGCCGGCTGCACCATTACGGTAAACGGCGGCAGCTTCAAAAACTATAATCCCGGCGTGACAACGGTAGACCCGGTCAATGCCAAAACCGGCAAGATCACTCTGGGTGCCGGCTGCACCACGACCTCCACTGTTGACGGCAGCGACACTTGGTACACGGTGAGCAAGTAAGCGCTCTCCCGAAAGTATCTGAGAAAAATAAGGGCCTTGCGGCGAGGAGCAAGGCCCTTTTGTCGTCCGGGGAGTGGGATGCAGAAAATTCCAGAAAAAAAAATGACAGTTTTTTTTGACAAGAGGGACTTGCATTGTGTCCATATAAGTGGTAATATGCCTGCGTAAAAGTGTGCGCCGGGACGCCCATGGGCGTCTATCGTTTCTCTGAAACGATAGGGAGGGGTCAAAGGGAGCGTCATTCTGAGGAGGGGCGCAGCCCCGACGTGGCAATCCGTATTCCCCGCATCCCCCACAAAGCCCAACGGCCAAGACCCGCACACGCAAAAAATAGGAGGCAGATATTATGACAAACCGCAAGAGCACCAAACGGGCCTTGCTGGGCAGCGTCGTGGCCATGGTTCTGTGCCTGGCTATGCTGGTAGGCGCTACCTTTGCATGGTTCACCGACACCGCAAGCACCGGTGTCAAATAAGATCCAGGCGGGGAATCTGGATGTCAAGCTCATGTACAGCACCGATATGCAGACATGGAAGGAAGCCACCGATCAGACCAAGCTCTTTGACGACAATGCCCTGTGGGAGCCGGGTTACACACAGGTGGTCTATCTGAAGATTGTAAACGCCGGCAATCTGGCTCTGAAATATGAGGCCGGCTTCTCCAAAAAAAACTACACCTCCAACAGAGGGAAAAATGTTAACGGCGATTGGTACCGTGTGGACAATTATCTGAAGATTGGCACTGCCGAGACCGCGACCAAGTTTGCAAACCGCGAGGATGTTTGGTCTGCCATTGCCGCCACCGAAAAGACTTTGGCGAAGGATGTTATGCTCACCGACGGATGGATTACTCTGAAAGCAGGAGAAGAGTCCGAACCCTTTGCCGTAGCAATCTATATGCCCACCTCAGTCGGCAACGAAGCCAATGCTTCAAGGCACAGACCTTCCTCTGTCTCCGGCCTCGGCATTGAGGTGCGCGCTACTCAGGCGACTGTGGAAAGCGACAGCTTTGATAACAATTACGATGCAAATGCGGCTACTGTGCTCAATCGCGTGGAATATACTGGCGCCGAACATACAGTGACCGGCAACATTCAGGCAAACGGCACAGCCGGTGCAATTCACGGAACGGGTACTGCAAAGATTACCGTAGATGCTACAACGGTTTACGGCACTTATGTCAGCAACTATGCGATGGCCGTCTGCGCCTCCAGTAGATCCGAGATTATCATCAAGGGCGGCGAATTTGCAAATCAGGCTCCTGCGGGTTCCGCGCTGTCCCTGATTTATGCAGAGGACAATGCGAAGATCACCATCGAAGGCGGCACCTTTAAGTGTGTCAACCCGGCTTGGACGCTGAACTGCAATGACAACGATGCTTTTGCCACTATCACCGTTAAAGGCGGCTCGTTCTATCAGTTTGACCCGTCCAATGTCACTGTCGGCGAAGGTGAAATCTTCATTGCTGACGGCTACCATGTCGTGCAGAACGGCGATTGGTACACCGTAGTCAAGAACTAAACGCTGATACTTTCGTATAAAGGGGATGCTCTAAGGGATGCTCTTCCAGAGGGAGCATCCCCTTTTTCGATCTTCCGGGCGACATGGAAAGAGGGATATCCACAAATATTTCGCCTAAGGAAACTTAATTTCCGTAAAGTTTCCTGCAAGTTTGTGAAAACTGTATAAAATGCGGGGCTGCGGGGCAGTAAATTCGACATACCCCCATTGACTTTTGCATATAAAACCGGTAAACTATGCAACATCAAGCGGCCCGCCCGTGGGGGCCAGCCTTTGGAAAGGAGACAGACGTCATGAAGTACACTTCCACCTGTAACCGTACTCATGCTGCCGATGCGTGCTGCGCACCGGCCACTCAGTCTGCCTCCCGCACCGCCTCCTATCTGTTTGCTCTTGACACTGCCATTCTGGCGGTGTCCATTTTGCTGTCCGTTCTGCTGGGGGTACTGGTGGCTCTGGCGATCCTGCTGGTTCTGATCGTACTGGTACGAATTATTCCGCATCCCGCAGTAAGGCGCAGCGTCGAGTGGTTTCCGGCAGAATAGTCCGGGACAGAAACTTGGCTGACGGCTTTGCTGCAAGAGCAAGGCCGTTTTTTCTTTTGTATTTTTTTTAAGCCCACCGGCTGAAAATAAAACCTACAAGAATCGAGGAAAGAAACATGAAAAAGGGAATGAAACTTGTATGTATGGTATTGACGCTGGCCATGCTGCTGGGCCTGCTGGCCGGATGCGGCGGCAAGGGCGGCGATGACAGCAACGGCGGAAGCGACCAGACTCTGCTGCTGGGTCTCATCGGCCCCATGACCGGTGACTATGCCCACTATGGTACCTCCACCCGTGACGGCGCTCAGGTGGCTGTGGAGGAGATCAATGCCGCCGGCGGCGTCAACGGCTGGCAGTTCAAGCTGCAGACCGAGGACTCCCAGGGCGATCCCGACTCCGCCGTCTCTGCCTTTGGTAAGCTGATGGACGACAAGATGAACGTCTCTCTGGGCTGTGTGTTGTCCGGCGAGGCCCAGTCCGTCATCACCGCCGCCAAGAACGACGACGTACTCGTCGTCACCTGTACCTCCTCTGCCGAGAAGTGCATTCAGGGGCAACGACAAGGCCTTCCGTGTCTGCTTCAACGACCCGGCACAGGGTACTGCCTCCGCCAACTACATCGCTGACAACAAGCTGGGCAGCAAGATCGCCGTGTTCTATCAGTCCGATATCGACTACTCTGCCGGTCTGGTGGAGACCTTCACCACTCAGGCGGCCCAGCGGGGTCTGACCATCGTCACCCAGCAGGCCTTCACCGAGGGCACCAAGACGGATTTCTCCACCCAGATCAACGCCATCCGTGATTCCGGCTGCGATTTGGTGTTCCTGCCCATCTATGCCGCTGAGGCCTCCGTGTTCCTGACCCAGGCTCAGGGCAAGCTGGACGGCATCAAGGTCTTTGGCTGCGACGGTCTGGACGGCCTGCAGACCAAGGTCTCCGATATGACTATGCTGGAGGGTGTTATGATGCTGACCCCCTTTGCCGTGGACGCTCCCGACACCAAGACCCAGACCTTCGTGGACAAGTTCACCAAGCTCCACGGCTCCGCTCCTGATCAGTTTGCCGCCGACGCCTACGACGCCGTGTACGCCGTGAAGGCGGCCATGGAGGCCTGCGGCAAGACCCCTGCTGACGCCGACTTCACCTCCGCCATGGTGGATGCCATGTACAACATCACCGTGGACGGCCTCACCGGCACCATGAAGTGGGACGCTACCCGTGAGCCCGACAAGAACGCCAAGGCCATGGTGTTCGCCGCCGACGGCACCACCAGCCTGCTTGGCTAAGTGACCGGTCGCTCTCCGGGGCTTCGGCCCCGGAGAGCACCCAGTCTACCGAACGGCAGAACAGTGCCTGCCGGTGTATCTCCGGCACGGCAGTATTGTGCCGCCCGGCCCGCCCTCCGGACAGGGAGGGATATCCGGAAGAAAGAGAGGAAACTGATTTATGACCCGATTGATCGAGACCCTTATCAGCGGTCTGAGCCTCGGCAGCATCTATGCGCTGATGGCTCTGGGCTATACCATGGTCTACGGCATCGCCAAGATGTTGAACTTCGCCCACGGCGATATCATCATGGTGGGGGAGCCTATGCCGTTGTCACCTCCGTGCTGACGCTGGGGATGCCGCCGCTGGTGGCTATCCTCATCAGCATCGCCATCTGCGCCCTGCTGGGAATCACCGTTGAATTTCTGGCCTACCGGCCCCTGCGGCAGGCCCCGCCGTTGAGCGGTCCTTATCACCGCCATCGGTGTCAGCTATCTGCTGCAGAATCTGGCGCTGCTGATCTACGGCTCGGGCAGAAGGCCTTTCCGGTGCTGTTCACCATCCCCAGCGTGGAGCTGGGCGGCGTGTACATCGACGGCATTACCATCGCCACCATGGCGGTGACGGCCATTATCATGGTGGGGCTGTCCCTGTTTATCAACCGTACCCGGATGGGCAAGGCCATGCGGGCGGTGTCGGAGGATAAGGAGGCGGCAGAGTTGATGGGCATCAGCGTCAACCGCACCATCGCCCTCACCTTTGCCATCGGGTCGGCGCTGGCGGGGCGTGGCCGCCATCTTCTACGGAGCGGCCTACACCTACATCCGGCCCACCACCGGCGCCATGCCCGGCATCAAGGCCTTTACCGCAGCCGTGTTTGGCGGTATCGGGTCTATTCCCGGGGCTATGCTGGGCGGTGTGCTGCTGGGCGTTATCGAGCAGCTCTCCAAGACGTATATTTCCACCCTGTGGGCCGATGCCATCGTTTTCGGCGTCCTGGTGGCGGTACTGGTCGTGAAGCCCACCGGCCTGCTGGGCAAGCGTATCAGTGAGAAGGTGTAAGCTATGGGAAAGAATATGACCTCCGGCGCACGGCGCCTCAGCGGCAACGCCGTGACGCTGCTCATCACCGCCCTGCTCTGCGGCGGCTCCGCTGCCCTCATTTACTCCGGAGCTGCCAGCCGGCAGATCTCCAATATGCTCATCTCCATGGCCTGCTACATCGTCATGGCGGTGTCCCTGAATCTGGTGGTGGGCCTGCTGGGTGAGCTGTCGCTGGGCCATGCGGGCTTCATGTCCGTGGGCCTGTTCACCGGCTGCCTGCTCTCCATTCAGCTGGCGCAGAGCGTCCCCATCGGAGTGCGGATGCCTCTGTCCATGCTGCTGGGCGGCGTGGCGGCGGCGGTGGTGGGCCTGCTGGTGGGGCTGCCTGCCCTGCGGCTCAAGGGCGACTATTTAGCCATCGTCACCCTTGCCTGCGGCGAGATCATCAAAAACATCATCAACAATCTCTCCGTCACCGGCGGCGCCAAGGGGTTGGATACCAGCGCCATCTACGCCGATACCCGGACACTGCTGCCCTTTGCCATCGTGCTGATTTTTCTGGTGGTGCTGGTGATGATGAATCTGAAAAACTCCCGCCATGGCCGGGCCATTATGGCCATCCGGGATAACCGCATCGCCGCCGAGGCCAACGGCGTCAACGTGACGTATTACAAGCTGATGGTGTTCGTGCTGGCGGCTTTCTTCGCCGGAATGGCCGGTGTGCTGTACGGTCATACGCTGGCCAACATCAAGCCCGCCATGTTTGACTATAATATGTCTATCGAAATTCTGGTGATCGTGGTGCTGGGCGGCATGGGCAGCATCCCCGGCTCCATCATCGCCGCCATCATCCTGCGGGCTCTGCCGGAGGTACTGCGTCAGGTGGCAGACTATCGGATGCTGGCCTACTCCGTACTGCTGATCGTCATTATGCTGCTGAACTCCTCCCCGCAGTTTGCGGAGTGGAAGGGCCGGTGGTCCCTGAAAGCCCTGCTGAGCCTTGGAAAGACCCGGAAGGAGAAAACGAAAAAGGAGGCGGCGAAGAAATGAAAGAGTTGAAAAACTGCCGGTGTGCGGCTGCCGGATTCGCCGCTGGTTCCGTACCCCAGCCGCTCGCTGGTGCCGGAGCGTGATGTCCGCTACACCCCCGTGCTGGAGGCCAGCCGACTGGGCATCGACTTCGGCGGCCTGACCGCCGTGGACGATTTCTCCCTCACCATCGGCCGCACGGAGATCGCCGGTCTGATCGGCCCCAACGGCGCCGGCAAGACGACGGTCTTTAACCTCCTCACCAGCGTCTATCAGCCCACCCGGGCAGCATCCTCATCAATGGGATGCCAACGGCGGGCAAGTCCACCCATCAGGTCAGCCGCATGGGCATCGCCCGTACCTTCCAGAATATCCGGCTGTACAACGATATGAGCGTCATCGACAATGTGAAGGTGGGGCTGCACAATGCGTCCGGAGAACCTGCTGGCCGCCGTGACCCACGGCTTCGGCTACCGCAAGGCGGAGCGTCAGGCGGAGGCCACGGCGCTGGAGATGTTGGACTTCTTCGGCATGGCAGATCTGGCTCATGCACAGGCGGGGAGCCTGCCCTACGGCGCAGCGCCGTCTGCGGAGATCGTCGGGCGCTGGCCTCCGGGCCATTGCTGCTGCTGTTGGACGAGCCGGCGGCGGGCATGAACCCTTCCGAGACGGCGGAGCTGATGGAGAACATCCGCCGCATCCGGGATGAATACCTTCCAGATCGCCATTCTGCTCATCGAGCACGACATTACGAATCTGGTCATGGGTATCTGCGAGGGCATCTGCGTGCTGAACTACGGCAAGGTCATCGCCAAGGGCAGCCCTGCCGACATCAAAAGCCAATCCCACCGTCATCGAGGCGTATCTGGGGAAGAAAAGGAGCCAAGGACGATGCTGAAGGTTAAGGATATCAACGTCTACTACGGCAAGATCCATGCACTGAAGAACGTCTCCTTCGAGGTGCGCCCGGCGAGGTGGTGGCCCTGATCGGCCCAACGGCGCCGGAAAAATCCACCACTGAAAACCGTCTCCGGCATGATGCACTCCCCGTACCGGCAGCATCGAGTTTCTGGGGGGAGGACATCACCCACCCCCCAGCCACAATCTGGTATATAAGGGGCTGGCCCACGTGCCGGAGGGCCGCCGTATCTTCCAGCAGATGACGGTGCTGGAGAACCTGGAGATGGGGGGCCTACCTCCACAAAAAGCCCACCCGTGAGGAGCTGAAGGATATCTTCACCCCCGCTTCCCCCGCCTGCAAGAGCGGCGGGATCAGGTGGCGGGGACGCTCTCCGGCGGCGAGCAGCAGATGCTGGCCATGGGCCGAGCGCTTATGAGCCACCCGAAGCTGCTGATGCTGGACGAGCCCTCCATGGGCCTTGCCCCCATTCTGGTGGGACAGATCTTCGCGATCATCCGGGAGCTGCACCAGTCCGGCACGACGATCCTCCTGGTGGAACAGAACGCCGAAATGGCCCTGCAGGTCGCCGACCACGCCTACGTGCTGGAGTCCGGAAAGATCGCACTCTCCGGCACCGGCCATGAGCTGGCGGAGTCCGACTCCATCAAGAAGGCATATCTGGGCGGCTGAGCCGCCGCCCCCGCCGATGGGGCGCTGAATTTGCTACTCTTTCTTTCTTCCTTTATTTGCCATCAACGCCGCACCCCGGTTCGGGATGCGGCGTTGATGGCGTTTGAGGGCCTTGGGGAGATGCGGTGAAGGAGAGCGTTTGTGCAAAAAGCCGACCCGGCGGTACGATTCATTCCGAACGTTCCGCCGGAAAAACGGGCTGGGGATACCGGGAAAGCGCCGGAGGGAGCTTTTGATACGGCTTCTTGATGCCGACCGCAGGCGGAAGAAAAGCTTCCAAATTTGCGGAGAAAATCCCCGGTAGCCTTGTGAGAGTGAACAAAAAGGCGATTTGTGCTGTTTGCCCTCTGCAAGGCGGGGAAGGTCTATGGTATAATATATGCAAACAAATGTCCACGAGACAGAAAGGGGCGATAGGTCATGCAGACCAAAAGAAATCAAAAGGTGCTGGTGGCCAACCGTGGCGAAATTGCCATCCGCATTTTCCGTGCCTGCCACGATCTTGGCATCCACACGGTGGCCATCTACTCAATGAGGACACCTATTCGCTGTTCCGCACCAAGGCGGACGAGGCGTATCTGGTGGGGGAGAAGAAATCCCCGCTGGGGGCGTATCTGGACATCCCCGGCATCATCGGACTGGCCAAGCGCCGGGGCGTCACCGCCATCCATCCCGGCTACGGCTTCCTGTCGGAGAACGCAGACTTTGCCAGAGCCTGCGAGAAAACGGCATCCTGTTCATCGGCCCCTCTGCCAAGGTGCTGGGGCAGATGGGCGACAAGCTCAGCGCCAAGGAGATCGCTCTGGCCTGTGGCGTTCCCATCATCCCCGGCTGCACGGAGCCTCTGCGGGACGCAGAGGACGCTGTGGAGAAGGCGGTGTCCTTCGGCTTCCCGGATTTTGAAGGCGGCGGCTGGCGGCGGTCGTGGGATGCGCCGCTGCGACAGCCCGAGGAGGTCCGCACCGCCTATGAGCTGGTCCACAGCGAGGCGGAGAAGGCCTTCGGCTGCGGTGATATTTTCATGGAGAAATATCTGGTGGAGCCCAAGCACATCGAGGTGCAGATCCTGGCCGACCAGTACGGCAACGTCTATCATCTGGGCGAGCGGACTGCTCCCTCGCAGCGGCGGTATCAGAAGGTGGTGGAGTTCGCCCCGGCATGGTCCGTTCCGCAGGAGACGGTGGAGGCGCTGCGCCGGGATGCCGTGAAAATTGCCCGCTCGGTGGGGGTACGTCAGTGCCGGTACGGTGGAGTTTCTGGTGGACCGGAACGGCGGCTACTACTTCATCGAGATGAACCCCCGATCCAGGTGGAGCACACCGTGACGGAGATGGTCACCGGCGTGGATATCGTCCGCAGCCAGATCCTCATTGCCGCCGGGTATCCCCTGAGTCACCCGGAGATCGGCCTGAACCGGCAAGGGAGGACGTGCACGTCGACGGCTACGCCATCCAGTGCCGCGTGACCACCGAGGACCCGCGCAACAACTTCGCGCCCGACACCGGCAAGATCGACGCCTACCGCTCCGGCGGCGGCTTCGGCGTGCGTCTCGACGGCGGCAACGTCGACGTGGGTACGGTCATCTCCCCGTACTACGACTCCCTGCTCGTGAAGATCACCACCTGGGACAATACCTTTGAGGGCGGCCGCAAGGCCGGCCGCGCCATCAATGAAGTACAGGTGCGCGGCGTAAAGACGAACATTCCGTTTGTTACCAACATCCTCACCCACCCCACCTTTCGGGCCGGCAAGTGCCACACCAAGTTCATCGACGAGACGCCGGAGCTGTTTGACATCGAGAACAGCGCGTGACCGCGCGACCCGCGTGCTCAAATACATCGCCAACATCCAGGTCAACAACCCCGACGCCGAGCGCCACCAGTACGACACGCCGCGCTTCCCCAGGCGCAAGCGCGACAAGCCCCAGGACGGGCTCAAGCTCCTGCTCGACACCGACGGCCCCGAGGCCGTCAAGGACTGGGTCCTCGGCCAGAAGAAACTGCTCATCACCGACACGACGATGCGCGACGCGCACCAGTCCCTGCTGAGCACCCGTCTGCGCACCCGCGACATGCTCAAGGGCGCCGACGGCACGGCCGACATCCTCGCCGACTGCTTCTCGCTCGAGATGTGGGGCGGCGCGACGTTCGACACCGCCTACCGCTTCCTGCACGAGTCCCCGTGGGAGCGCCTGGAGATGCTGCGCGAGAAGATCCCGAACATCCCGTTCCAGATGCTGCTGCGCGGCTCCAACATGGTCGGGCTATGCCAACTATCCCGACAATCTGGTGCGCAGCTTTATCAAGGAGGCGGCGGAGCGCGGGCATCGACGTGTTCCGTGTGTTCGACTCGCTCAACTGGATGCCGAACATGGAGACCGCCATGGACGAGGTCCTGCGCCAGGGCAAGTTCCTCGAGGGCACCGTGTGCTACACCGGCGACATTCTGGATCCCGAGCAAGGACCGCTACACCCTCAAATACTATGTGGACCTGGCCAAGGAGCTCGAGCGCCGCGGCGCCCACATGCTGGCCATCAAGGATATGTCCGGCCTGCTCAAGCCCTACGCGGCCAAGAAGCTCGTGAGCACCCTCAAGCAGGAGATCGGCATCCCCATCCACCTGCATACGCACAACACCACCGACAATCAGATCGCGGCCCTGCTGATGGCGGCCGAGGCCGGTGTGGATGTGGTCGACACCGCCATCGGCCCGCTCGCGAACCTCACGAGCCAGCCGTCGATGAACGCCGTTGTCGACGTCCCTGCGCGGTCAGCGAGCGCGACACCGGCTTTGACCTGCAGCGGCTGCAGGAGCTGTCCGATTACTGGGCCGACGTGCGCCTGCGGTATGAGAGCTTCGACAAGGGCCTGAAAACCTCTACCACCGACATCTACCGCTACGAGATCCCCGGCGGCCAGTACACGAACCTGCGGCCCCAGGTGGAGTCGCTGGGTCTGGGCGACCGCTTTGAGGAGGTCAAGGAGATGTATAAGACCGTCAACGATATGCTGGGCGACATCGTCAAGGTGACCCCGTCCTCCAAGATGGTCGGCGACCTCGCGATCTTCATGGTGCAGAACGACCTGACGCCGGAGAATATCGTCGAGCGGGGCAAGGCGCTGGCTTTCCCGGATTCCGTCGTCTCCTATTTCAAGGGCATGATGGGCCAGCCCGCATGCGGCTTCCCGAAGGATCTGCAGAAGGTTGTTCTGAAGGGCGAAGCCCATTACCTGTCGTCCCGGCGAAGCTGCTGCCGCCGGTGGACTTTGACCTGGCTGGAAGGAGGTGCGGAATTCTGTTCCGGGACGACCCGAGCGCAAGCCGACCTGATCTCCTACGCCATGTACCCCAAGGTCTATGAGGAGTTCATCAGCCACCGCAAGGAGTACGGCTACATCACCCGTATGGGCAGCCATGTTTTCTTCAACGGCATGGCCGTCGGCGAGATGAACAAGATCAACATCGAGGACGGCAAGACACTGGTCATCAAGTATCTGGGGCTGGGTGACCATAACGATGACGGCACCATCAATGTCCAGTTCGAGCTGAACGGAATGCGCCGTGAGGTGGCGGTCCGTGACCCCAATGCCTCGGAAAAAGACCCGTCAGGTGGTGCAGGCCGACGAGCGACCCCCGTCAGGTGGGGGGCCTCCATCCCCGGCATGGTCTCGAAGGTCAACGTCCAGCCCGGCGACAAGGTCGAGGAGAACCAGGTACTCCTCATCATCGAGGCGATGAAGATGGAGACGGCCGTTACCGCCCGCACCGCCGGCAAGGTCCGGGAGATCCGGGTGAAGGAGGGGGCAGGCCGTCAAGGCCAAGGAACTGCTGATGCTGCTGGATTGATTCCCTCACCCTGCAAATCATACGCCTAACAGAAAACCATCCCCTCAATCAAACAAGGACTGCGGACAATGTCCGCAGTCCTTGTTTCTTGGTATATGGGGCTTGGCACTTAATTCTTGCCGTGCCGACGTTTCCACTCCGCCGGCAGGCGGAACAGGGTGGACACCAGCAGGATCCCCACCGCCAGACACCCGGCGATGCCCGCCGTTTCCAGACCCTTGGCCAGCGCCGCATGGAAGTCTCCCCGCCAGCCCCAGACTCATGGTATAGTAAATGCCCGCCCCCGGCAGCAGCGGGAAGGTGGACACCACCAGATATGACGTCACCGGATACTTCCGGATGCGGGCCATGGTCTCGGCATAGAGGGCTGCCACCAGCGTGGCGAAGAAGTTCATGCTGTAAACACCATAGCCCAGCTGCTGCGCCAGCAGGTATACCATCCACGTGGCCACGCCGCCCAGCGTACACAGCCACATTCCGCCGCCGTGTACGTTAAAGAGGATGGCGAAGCCCACGCAGCCCACCAGCACCGCCAGACCCTGCACCCAGAAGGGATGCACCACACCGGTGCTTACCGGCAGGCCGTACAGCCCAGAGGTGATGCGCCACGCCGCCGCCGTACCCAGTGCAATGGCGAAGGCCGAGAGCAGCACCTGCACGATGCGGCTGACGCCGGAGCTCGTGTCACCGTAGATGATGTCGCGCATGGAGTTCGTGATGAGCAGTCCGGGTACCAGCAGCATCAGCGCGCCGATGATAGAAGAGTCCAGTCCACGGAATCCATCCATCCCAGACTGGCCGCCAGATATGCCGGAGCCGCCATGAAGAAGGAGGCGGCGATGGTGCGAAAGAAGGGGTTCACCTCCAGCCGGTTCAAAAACCCGTTGACAAGACCGATGATCAGCCCCAACAGCCCCGCCCACAGGCTGTCCCGCAGGGTGCCGCCAAAGACAAAGCAGAAGCCGAAGGCCCCCAGATAGTGGCCCAGATAGTACACCGGCAGGGAGTACCTCCGGCAGGCGGCCTGCGTCTCCTCCAGCCACTGCACCGCCACCTCCACCTCCGGGGTCTCCCGGCAGATGCGGCGGCTCAGGGCATTGAACTGCTCCACCGCATCCAGATCGTTGCCGTGGAAGCCGATGCGCTTCATGATGGTCAGGGGCTTGCCGTTGGCGGCCTCGAAGCTGATGGTCAGGCAGTTGGGGATGGCGAACACCTCACACTCGATGCCGTAGGCACGAAGAATACGCCGTATGGTATCCTCCACCCGAAAGGTCTCTGCACCGCTGATGGCGAGACCGTGTCCCACCTGTGCAGCCAGATCCGTCAGAAGATAATAATCCATACGGCGTATTCCCTCCTAATTGGGGATAGCTCGCCTTACACCACTGCGAAGAACTTCACAATGAACAGGGCGGCAATGACATAGGTCAGGACGGACACGTCCTTGGCCTTGCCGGAGAACACAACTTGATGATGGTGTAGGAGATCATGGCCAGACCGATGCCGTGGCCGATAGAGCCGGAGATAGGCATGGCGATGAGCATGATGAACACGGGGACGATCTGATCCAGATCGTTGAAGTCCACATTCTTCAGGCCCTGCAGCATCAGGATGCCCACATAGATCAGAGCGGAGGAGGTGGCCGCAGCGGGGATGATGGCGGCGATGGGGGCGATGAAGATGCAGGCCAGGAACATCACGGCGGTGGTGAGAGCCGTCAGACCGGTGCGGCCGCCGGCCTCGACGCCGGAGGCGGACTCGACAAAGGTCGTGACGGTGGACGTACCGGTGCACGCACCCGTGACGGTGCCGATGGCGTCAGAGGTCAGGGCCTCCTTCATGTTGGGCATATTGCCGTCCTTGTCGGTCATACCGGCCCGGGAGGCGGTACCCACCAGGGTGCCGATGGTGTCGAACATATCGATCATGCAGAACGTGAGGATCAGGGTGAGGGCGGTGAACCAGCCGATGCGGAAGAAGTCGGTGAAGTCGAACTTAAACAGGGTGGTGGCAGCCCATGTCGGGAAGGGAGGCACAAAGGAGGCACCCTGCGGGGAGGCGAAGGGGTTCACGTGCAGGAAGATGGCCTCGCCCGCCCAGTAGATCACGGAGGAAAGCCAGCATACCCACCAGCACGGCGGCCTTGATGCCCTTCTTGGCCAGCAGGATGATGACGAACAGACCCACGAACATGGTGATGACGGTCAGGACCATGGTGCTGTACTCGGCGCCCCATGTGATCCCTTTGATGACGCTGGGGGTCATGGCGCCGAAGAAGTCACGCATGACATAGAAGGGATCGGTGTAGCCGTTCCCCTCGGCGTAAACGCCCACGTTGGAGCCAACGCCGATATTCATCAGCATCAGGCCGATGGCGGGGGCGATGCCCAGCCGCACGCCCAGAGGGATGGCGTGAACGATCTTATCACGGATGTTGAACACGCTCAGCAGCAGGAACACGATGCCCTCCACCAGGATGATGCACAGTACCGCCTGGAAGGCGCTGGTGTAGTCGGTGTTCAGCAGAGCGGCCACGTTGCCCGCCACCACGGCGAAGAAGCTGTTCAGGCCCATGCCGGGGGCCATAACAAAGGGCTTGTTGGCCAGGAAGGCCATGCACACCGTGCCAATGGCGGAGGCGATGCAGGTGGCGAGGAATACGCCGTTCCACAGGGGCGTTCCGGTCTGGAAGCCGGTGAGCAGATTGGGGTTCAGGGCGATGATGTAGGCCATCGTCATGAACGTGGTGAGACCGGCCAGGATCTCTGTTTTCACAGTCGTGCCGTTCTCCTTCAGGTGGAAGATACGTTCCATTGTTTTCTCTCCTCTTTTTGTTATTTTGTCCGGCCGATCCCCGAAAATTCTCCATGATACAGCTTCCGCAAAAAAGTCTGCAAGGGGGTAGACGTGTTTTTTTTTCCACATATGAGACATAAATCCTGCTTTTCCGTCGAGCTTCCCCGCCTGCTGTCCCGACGCCCTCCACCGGGTAAGATTTTACATGGATTTTACAAAACTCCGCTTTTGGATTTTATCTGCCGCCGGTAAAGTACTGATTAGATAGAATATTTGGGAAAAACTGTGTAAAAGGTGCCGCCCGGTGGCGGCGGAGAGGAAAACGCTTATGAGTATTTTTGATGTATTGACCATGCTGGGAGGGCTGTGTCTGTTCCTGTTCGGCCTGATGCTGATGGGACAGGCGTTGGAACGCCGGGCCGGGGGCCGCCTGCGTTCCCTTCTGGGCAAGATGACCACCGGCCGTCTGGCGGGATTTTTCACGGGCCTTGGCGTCACGGCGGTGATCCAGAGCTCCTCGGCCACCACGGTGATGGTGGTGGGCTTCGTCAACTCCGGTCTCATGACCCTGCGGCAGGCCATCAACGTCATCATGGGGGGCCAACGTCGGCACCACGGTGACGGCATGGCTGCTGAGTCTGGGCGGCATCAGCGGCGACAGCATATGGGTGCGGCTCCCTGAAGCCCACCTCCTTTACGCCGGTGCTGGCGCTGGCGGGTATCATCTTCTTCATGTTCTGCAAGGACAATAAGAAAAAGGACACCGGCACGAAGTGCTGCTGGGCTTTGCCACGCTGATGTTCGGCATGGAAACCATGTCCTCCGCCGTGGGTGGTCTGGCGGACGTGCCGGCCTTCCGACAGCTGTTCATCGCCTTTCAGAACCCGGTGCTGGGCCTGCTGGCCGGTGCGGTGCTGACGGCCGTCATCCAGTCCAGCTCCGCCTCCGTGGGGGATCCTGCAGGCGCTGGCCGTCACCGGTCAGGTAGTTATGGCGCCGCCATTCCCATCATCATGGGCCAGAACATCGGCACCTGCGTCACGGCGCTGCTGTCCTCTGTGGGGACCAATAAGAACGCCAAGCGTGCCGCATTCGTCCACCTGTCCTTCAATGTGATCGGCTCTGCGGTGCTGCTGGCGGCTTATTCCATCGTCCGGGCGATTTTGGCCCCGGCCATTCTGGGGAGGCGGCCACCCTGCCGGGCATCGCCGTGATCCACACCGCCTTTAACCTGTTGTGCGTGGCCATTCTCATGCCCATGGCCCCGCTGCTGGAGAAGCTGGCTCTGCGGGTCATCCACGACGCCCCGGCTCCGGAGCACAAGACGGAGCTGGATGAGCGCCTGCTGGCCTCCCCGGCTCTGGCGCTGGGTCAGTGCCGTGAGGTGACCATGAAGATGGCGGACTGCGCCGTGCAGGCCCTGCGCGGCAGTCTGCTGTCGGTGACGGACTATACCCCGGCGCTGGCGGGAGCAGGTGCGGGCCGACGAGGAGGTCACGGATCACTATGAGGACATTCTGGGAACCTATCTGGTGAAGCTCAGCAGCCAGACCCTGACGGCGGCGGACAGTGAGAACGCCACAGAGCTGCTGAAGGCCATCGGGGGACTTTGAGCGCATTGCCGACCACGCTGTGAACATCGTGGAATCTGCCGAGGAGCTGCAAAGCAAGGGGGCTGACCAGCGAGGCCGCTCAGGCGGATCTGAAGGTGCTGGAGGCCGCCGTGGAGGAGATTTTGGACCGTTCGGCGGATGCCTTCCGCCGGGGGGATGCGGCGGCCCGCCGTGGAGCCGCTGGAACAGGTGGTGGATCTGCTGAAGGAGCAGCTGCGTACCCGTCCATCCTGCGGATGCGGGAAGGCAAAGCATCGAGGCGGGCTTTTGTGTGGGCAGACCTGCGGACGGATCTGGAGCGCACCTCCGACCACTGTTCCAACATCGCCGGCAGCGTCATTGATATGTCCCAGCACAATCTGAACATCCACGAGACGCTGCGCAGCGGCAAGCTGAACAACGAGGAATACGACCGCCGCTTCCGGGAATACGCCAGAAAAATACGCCGCCGTGGAGTAGCAAAGGCGAAACAGGCCCTGTGTCCAGACGCAGGGCCTGTTTCGTTTCATATCTTGAAGAAAAATGCAGGGATAATGCATGAAATGCCGGTTTGCCGGGTCGCCGCAGCAGGGTGGATGGCACAGACACATGGGGAGCCGCTCTTGAAGGACAGCTGCCAATCGGTCTGCATCTCCGGTGCTGCTCTCGATATTACTACACCGCCGATACTAAATCGCCAATACTGAATCAGCGGGCCGCCGCCCTGTTCCTGAACCGCCGAGGGGTGCGGGAAAATATCCGCCGGATAAAGCGGCATCACATCCCGGTCATCGGAAGCAGCGTGGCGGGCAAAACCCACGCCATGCAGAGCCGCATGACACACCACCATCAGTAGGAGCGGGGGATGCCGAGCATCTGCCGAGACAGGACGGCACGATTCGGCGGGAGCCCAATGGCGATGCACCGACCGATTGGCGATGCACCGACCGGATGGGGATGCACCGCCAAAGTCAACCGGGGAGAAGAAGGTTATTGACTGGCGGAATTACAGAAACACAAACGACTGACCGGTCACTAAGCCAGCAGCACCTCCAGCCGCTGACGGATGAGGGCGAGCAGGCGGTCGTTGTCCGGCATCTCCTTCAGGTCGGCGGGGTCGCAGAGGGCGGCCAGATCCTCGGACAGATACCCCTCCTCAAACACGTCCAGTCCGGCCTGCTTCCAGACAGTCAGAATAGTCCACTAAGCGCTGGTTTTTTTGTCCCATTCGCCCCGTTTGCGGAGGGCGCCGCCCAAGCAGCCATGGTAGCCAGCGGATTGAGGTGGAGGACCCTCTCCCCGCCGCCAGCGGTAGAAGTGATCGGTGATGCCGTGGGCGGCCATATTCAAAGTTGCCGTCCGGGGGAGACCAGTACA
>VOFK01003916.1_pt1 | contig 25988 bp, 38 predicted proteins | sample 5384121 | NCBI WGS metagenome assembly VOFK01 (sample SAMN12384730, study PRJNA508395) | human gut metagenome | isolation source: healthy gut J | host: Homo sapiens | reverse complement strand
TAACTTCTGAGTTCGGGATGAGTTCAGGTGTGTCCACTTTGTTATCGCCACCTGATCTTGAGTTCTTCGGGATCCCTCAAAACCGAACAACTTTCTGAAGAAACTTTATATTTCTGATTAAAGTCCTCGACCGATTAATTTTAAGTCAACTTCCGTACATCCCTGCGCTTTCATCTCTGGCTATCTACCTTGCTTATCTTTAAGGGGTCTTGCTTCTTTGCGAATGGAGATCTCATCTTGGAGTAGGCTTCGTGCTTAGATGCTTTCAGCGCTTATCCTTTCCCTACTTAGCTACCCAGGCTATGCCCCCGGCCTTTTGAACAACCGGTGCACCAGCGGTAGGTCCATCCCGGTCCTCTCGTACTGAGGACAGCTCTCCGCAGATCTCCTTCGCCCACAACAGATAGGGACCGAACTGTCTCACGACGTTCTGAACCCAGCTCGCGTACCGCTTTAATGGGCGGACAGCCCAACCCTTGGAACCGAATCCAGCTCCAGGATGCGATGAGCCGACATCGAGGTGCCAAACCTCGCCGTCGATGTGAACTCTTGGGCGAGATCAGCCTGTTATCCCCAGGGTAGCTTTTTATCCGTTGAGCGACGGCCCTTCCATTCGGCACCGCCGGATCACTATTCCCGACTTTCGTCCCTGTTCGACTTGTAAGTCTCACAGTCAAGCACGCTTCTGCAATTGCACTCGTCGATTGGTTTCCATCCAATCTGAGCGTACCTTTGGGCGCCTCCGTTACTCTTTGGGAGGCGACCGCCCCAGTCAAACTGCCCACCTGACACTCTCCCCGTACCTGTTTTCGATACCAGGTTAGAACCCCGGTCACACAAGAGTGGTATCCCAACGTCGTCTCCTCGTACACTGGCGTGCACGTCTCTTTGTCTCCCACCTATCCTGTACATGCTGGACCAGAATTCAATATCAGGCTGCAGTAAAGCTCCATGGGGTCTTTCCGTCTAGTTGCGGGTAACCTGCATTTTCACAGGTACTAAGATTTCACCGAGTCTGCTGCCGAGACAGCGCCCAAATCGTTACACCTTTCGTGCGGGTCAGAACTTACCTGACAAGGAATTTCGCTACCTTAGGACCGTTATAGTTACGGCCGCCGTTCACTGGGGCTTCGGATCACTGCTTCAGATCGCTCTTAACAGATCCTCTTAACCTTCCAGCACCGGGCAGGTGTCACCCCCTATACTTCGTCTTGCGACTTCGCAGAGAGCTGTGTTTTAGTTAAACAGTCGCTTGGGCCTCTTCACTGCGGCTTAATTGCTTAAGCACTCCTTCTCGCTAACTTACGGAGTCATTTTGCCGAGTTCCTTGGCAACAGTTCTCTCGCTCACCTCGGGATTCTCTCCCTGCCCACCTGTGTCGGTTTTGGTACGGGCCGCATATGCATTGCCAGAAGCTTTTCCTGGAAGCCGTCATCATGTGCTTCGCTACTTTCCTAAGATTTCGCTTACCTATCACGCTCTAGCCTTATGGTTACCGGATTTGCCTGGTAACCAGTAACTTCGCTTCGCCCTCAATCCATTAAGAGGGTCACACTATCCGTCTCCGTCACTCCTTCGCTCCATATACGGGTGCAGGAATCTTTCGCCTGCTTTCCATCCACTACGCCTTTCGGCCTCGCGTTGGGTCCCGACTTACCCAGGGCGGACGAACCTTCCCCTGGAATCGCCCCAGGGCTTTCGGTGTGTAGGATTCTCACCTACATCTCGCTACTCACACCGGCATTCTCACTTCTATACAATCCACCGCTCCTCACGGTACGGCTTCTACTCGTATACAACGCTCCCCCTACCACTATAGTTTCCTACAATCCGCAGTTTCGGTATCAGGCTTAGCCCCGGTACATTTTCGGCGCAGGGTCACTCGACTAGTGAGCTGTTACGCACTCTTTAAAGGATGGCTGCTTCTGAGCCAACCTCCTAGTTGTCTGGGCATCCCCACATCCTTTTCCACTTAGCCTGTATTTTGGGACCTTAACTGGCGGTCTGGGCTGTTTCCCTCTTGACCATGGACCTTATCACTCACAGTCTGACTGCCGGACATCCTTAATGACATTCGCAGTTTGATTGTATTCAGTACCCCGGGATGGGGCCATCACACATTCAGTGCTCTACCTTCACTAAGGTTCTTTCCGACGCTAGCCCTAAAGCTATTTCGGGGAGAACCAGCTATCTCCGGGTTCGATTGGAATTTCTCCCCTAGCCACAAGTCATCCGCTAACTTTTCAACGGTAGTCGGTTCGGTCCTCCATTGAGTTTCACCTCAACTTCAACCTGCTCATGGCTAGATCACCCGGTTTCGGGTCTGCAACATCCTACTTTCGCCCTCTTAAGACTCGCTTTCGCTTCGGCTCCGGTCTTTCCTCCTTAACCTCGCAGTCTGTCGCAACTCGCCGGTTCATTCTACAAAAGGCACGCCATCACCCTTTAACGGGCTCTGACTTCTTGTAGGCATACGGTTTCAGGTTCTCTTTCACTCCCCTCCCGGGGTTCTTTTCACCTTTCCCTCACGGTACTGGTTCACTATCGGTCACTCGTTTATATTTAGCCTTGACGGATGGTCCCGCCTGCTTCCGACAAGATTCCTCGTGTCTCGCCGTACTCAGGATCCCATTAGGCTTCGATCGGTTTCAATTACAGGGCTTGCACCTTCTTCGGCCGGGCTTTCGATCCCGTTCTTCTATCCTCTCTCTTGCCATATCATGGTCCTTCAACCCCGGTCGCTTGGACCGGTTTGGGCTTCTCCCCCTTTCGCTCATGCCGCTACTCAGGGAATCACTGTTGTTTTCTTTTCCTCCGGCTACTTAGATGTTTCAGTTCGCCGGGTACCTCTCTTGCAGGCCATGTATTCACCTGCAGATGACAGCTCATGTCTCTTTGCCGGGTTCCCCCATTCGGACACCTCCGCTTCTTCGCTTCCTTACAGCTTCACGGAGCTTTTCGCAGTTTGGCGCGTCCTTCTTCAGTTTCAGTGGCCAGGCATTCGCCGTACGCCCTTCCTTACTTAATCAGTGGTTCTCGTGTGTTTCGAGATGTTCTTTTTTTTCAAGAACTGTTTTTACTGTTTTTTCTCAGTTTATCTTACAACTTACGTTTTAGACCTTTTCTGTTATGTCTTTTTCTTCTTAGTTGCTCAGTTTTCAAAGATCGATCACTCTGAGAAGTCCTTGCCCTCTCAAAACTAAACAGGTATACTCCCTACTTCCTTCAATTTCCACTCTTCTTCTTTCTCCTTAGAAAGGAGGTGATCCATCCCCACGTTCCCGTAGGGATACCTTGTTACGACTTAACCCCAGTCATCGGTCCTGCCTTCGACGGCTCACTCCTCGAAAGGTTATGCCACCGGCTTCGGGTGTTCCCAACTCTCATGGTGTGACGGGCGGTGTGTACAAGGCCCGAGAACGTATTCACCGCGACATGCTGATTCGCGATTACTAGCGATTCCAGCTTCATGGAGTCGAGTTGCAGACTCCAATCCGAACTGAGACCGGCTTTATGAGATTCGCTTGCCTTCACAGGCTTGCTTTCTCTTTGTAGACGCCATTGTAGCACGTGTGTAGCCCAGGCCATAAGGGGCATGATGATTTGACGTCATCCCCACCTTCCTCCGGTTTATCACCGGCAGTCTGATATGAGTCCTCAACTCAATGTTAGTAACATATCACAAGGGTTGCGCTCGTTGCGGGACTTAACCCAACATCTCACGACACGAGCTGACGACAACCATGCACCACCTGTCTCCTTGATAACCTCGGATATATCTCTATACCTCTGCAAGGGATGTCAAGGCCTGGTAAGGTTCTTCGCGTTGCTTCGAATTAAACCACATACTCCACCGCTTGTGCGGGCCCCCGTCAATTCCTTTGAGTTTCACACTTGCGTGCATACTCCCCAGGCGGAGAACTTATTGCGTTAACTGCGGCACTGAGTTATTCCCCCAACACCTAGTTCTCATCGTTTACGGCGTGGACTACTAGGGTATCTAATCCTATTTGCTCCCCACGCTTTCGTGCTTCAGTGTCAGCAACAGACCAGACGGCCGCCTTCGCCACCGGTGTTCTTCCATATATCTACGCATTTTACCGCTACACATGGAGTTCCGCCGTCCTCTTCTGTTCTCTAGCTGAACAGTTTCCAGAGCCAGTACGGGTTGAGCCCATACCTTTTACTCCAGACTTGTTCTGCCACCTACGCACCCTTTACGCCCAATCATTCCGGATAACGCTCGCCACCTACGTATTACCGCGGCTGCTGGCACGTAGTTAGCCGTGACTTTCTGGTAAGATACCATCACTCACTCATCATTCCCTATGAATGTCGTTTTTCTCTTACAACAGAGCTTTACGATCCGAAGACCTTCCTCACTCACGCGGCATTGCTCGTTCAGGGTTCCCCCCATTGACGAAAATTCCCTACTGCTGCCTCCCGTAGGAGTTTGGGCCGTGTCTCAGTCCCAATGTGGCCGTCCGCCCTCTCAGGCCGGCTATGCATCGTCGCCTTGGTGGGCCGTTACCTCACCAACTAGCTAATGCACCGCAGGTCCATCCATGTTCATGGCCTTAGCCACTTTAATAGCAGTCAAATGCTTGTCTGCTACCTATCCGGTTTTAGCATCCGTTTCCAGAAGTTATCCCGGGCACATGGGCAGGTTACCTACGTGTTACTCACCCGTTCGCCACTAGATTCAGAAAAGCAAGCTTTCCTTCCTCTCGTTCGACTTGCATGTATTAGGCATGCCGCCAGCGTTCATCCTGAGCCAGGATCAAACTCTCCATTTGATTTAGCTCTTAGATGTCTCTGACATCTTTCTTTACAATTGTTTGTTTTTTCGAAATTGACGTTTTAGTTTGTATTTTATTTCCTGTTCAGTTTTCAAAGATCATGTGCACCTCAGCAGTGCTCATCTATATTACCAAATACTTCCCTTCTTGTAAACCCCTTTTTTTAAAAAATTTAAAAAAAGAAAAGAAGATTCATTCAGCTCCGTCAAACCTACTAGAATCTTCTCTCCGTTAAAATTTGTTTTTGACACTAAAAATGATTCGCGCTATCAATTTTACTGTCTGTTATTCCTTCAGAAGTATTAGTATCAATCCCAAATTCCCTAAGCCTTAAAAAAAGCTTTATTTACACTTATATAGTACTTAAAAAAAGTTTTTTTTCAATGACAAAAGTCACTAATTTCATTGTTTTTTTGGTAAAATAAGTACGGTGATAAAAATGAATGAAATATTAATTGAACAATGCAAATATTTAGTGGATGAAACACTCCCAAACATCGCAAACATATCCAATTTGATTGCCCTTTTATTCCATGAAATAGAAAATATCAATTGGCTAGGCTTCTACATTTGTGATGAAAAAAATCAAGAATGCACTTTAGGACCTTTCCAAGGAAAAGTTGCCTGTACACGCATACCATACGGAAAAGGGGTTGTAGGTACTTGTGCTAAAACGCAAGAAACGCAAAGAATTGATGACGTACATAAATTTGCTGGTCACATTGCATGCGATTGTGCTTCCAACTCAGAAATATGTATTCCTTTAAAAAAGATGGCAAACTCGTTGCCATCTTAGATATTGATTCTTTTGAATTCAACAATTTCTCAATTGAAGATCAAGCTATCTTAGAAAAGATTTGCGAATTCTTTATTCCCCTTTTCTAAGTACATAAACATCTTCTAAACTTGATTCACTTTCAAGAACTGTCAAACCATCTAGTAAATCTCTAGATATTTCTTCATCTACAACTTGAACAATAAAAGATTTTGTCAATTGTCTTTTTGAACGAAGAAACGCTCTTTGTACAATCGTCTTTCCCAATTGATACTCATTTGAAAGTGCCTGCACCATTAAACTCTTTTCTGGTAACACACCAATAAGAAGGTTACAGGCATTTTTTCATTTAAAAAGATAAACTTCCATGAAAACTTAATGCATCATTGACATCCACCTTTAAAACATCTTCATCAAAATTACCCCAATACGCAAAACTATATACAGGATGATTTGACCTATAAACATCTTTATAACGTAAAAATAAATTTGTGCAATCCTTATATATTTCACTTGGCGTAAATATTACATGAAAACCAGGTAAATTCTCGCGAACCTCTTTCCACTTTTCATAAGGATAATAGTTTTCAAGACAAGCAGGATCCAAACAAGAATAAGAGAAACACGGCATGCACAACAAGCCAGTATCCCCAATCAATTCTTGCAACGTTTCAATCAACATTTGAGCATTTCCAACCAAACCACTATAACGATCCAAATCTGCTTCCAATAAAACCTTACTCCCTTTTTGAATGCCTAAATCTATAAAAATTTGTTTAAAATCTTCTTTTGTATAAATTTCCATGCCAATATTCTAACTTTTATTTGTAACTCTGGCAAGTTTTTACCGCCTTTTTCCAGTTTGAATACAAGCTATCCATTTCTTCCTTACTCTTTTCCGGCACAAACTCTTTAGAAAGTCCTACACCAAGCTCATCTTTTGTCCAATAACCACAAGATAGCCCTGCAAGATAAGCAGCACCTAAAGCCGTTAGTTCATTTGTCTTAAAGCGTTGTACAGGCATTTGAAGTAAGTCACTTTGAAACTGCAACAAGAAGTCATTGGCACAAGCCCCACCATCAACCTTCATAGAAGTAATATTAATTTGACTATCCTGTCTCATAGCCTCTAATACATCCTTTGATTGATATGCCATAGATTCTAAAGCTGCACGTACAATATGATTTTTATTAGCTCCAAAAGTTAAGCCTAAAATACTAGCCTGACATGCATCATCCCAATAAGGTGCTCCAAGACCCACAAAGGCTGGCACAATATAAACTCCATTGGTATTCTCTACACTTTCAGCCATGGCTTGAGTATCTTTTGTATTTTCAAACAACTGCATCTGATCACGAAGCCACTTCATTAGACTACCAGAAACAAAAATACTTACTTCAAGAGCATAATCTACCTGATCACCAATTTGCCAAGCCACAGTTGATAATAAACCATTTTTAGATTCGACAATTCTCTTGCCCGTATTCATCAACATAAAGCCACCTGTACCATATGTATTCTTAATGCCACCTGCGCCAAAGCAGCCTTGACCAAACAAAGCCGCCTGTTGATCTCCAACAACACAACAAATTGGCACTTCTTGACCAAAGAAATGATACGCAGCCGTCTTACAATATGCATAGGATGTAGGTTTTACTTGAGGTAAAATACATTTTGGAATATCAAACATTTCAAGCAATTCATCATCCCAAGACAAAGTATGAATATTAAAAAGCAAGGTACGACTCGCATTCGATACATCGGTAATATGTGTTAAAGAACCCGACAACTTCCATACGATCCAACTATCCATCGTACCAAATAAGACTTCCCCTTTTTTCGCCTTTTCATATACATCTGGTTCTGATCAAAAATAAAACGAATCTTACTTGCAGAAAAATAAGGATCAATACGAAGACCCGTTTTCGCCTTTACAATATCTTCATACCCCTTTTTCTTCCAACCATCGCAAATACTCTTTGTTTGTTTAGACTGCCATACAATAGCAGGGCTAACAGGAAGTCCTGTTGATGCATCCCATAAAACGCTTGTTTCACGCTGATTACTTATTCCAATGGCAGCTACTTGTTCTGGACTGATCTTACTTTTTAAAATGACCTCGCTCATCACGGCTAAACACGCAAGCCAAATCTCATTGGCATCTTGTTCTACCCAACCTGGATGCGGGTAAGATATTGTCGTTTCTTTCTGGGCAATTTCTACCACGTTAGCTGTCTTATCAAATAATACGGCACGTGCTTGTTGTTCCGTGGTCAATTGCTAAAATATATTTTTTTGCATAGAAAAAATCTCCTTATATGTCTTATTTTAATCTTTTTGTAAGCCCTTTACAAGATTTGTTAGACAAAAAAGAAAAGAGATGTCAAAAACATCTCTTAGCTACGAAGTGTCGCATTACAATCTTTTTTTTTGAATATGTTCCAAGATTGCCTCAAACACTTGGTTGATTTCTTCATCTTTTAATGTATGAGAATCCGACTGGAATGTGATGGATAACGCTACTGATTTTTCATCTTTACTTACGTGTTCACCTTCATACACATCAAATACTTCTACATCACGGATGATCATTTCTTTATTTAAACGACCTTGCTTATTAATTGTATCCACTACCTTTTGTACTGGCATTGCACGATCTAATACGAATGCCAAGTCACGAGATACACTTGGATATTTTGATACTGGACTAAATTTGATTTTTGATTTCTTCACATCAATCAACGCATCAAAGTCAAGTTCAGCCATCACAATATTCTTACCATATTGAGGATGAATATCACCTAATAATCCAACACAATCTTTTCCAAGCATGATTTTTGCACTGCGATAAGGATGGAAATGTGTTGTATCCAAATCATTTTCTACAAATGAAACTCTTTGAGCGAATACCAATCTGATCTAAGAAAGCTTCAACCAAACCTTTTTAATGTATAAAAATCACTAACAGTTACATCACTTGTCCAACGCGTTTGTTGCAAGTTACCACTCATGGCGATAGCTAAATGCATTTTAGCACCACTTACACCAGCTACATCACTCAATTCAAAGACATTGATATCTTTGATATTACGAGCACGGTTATAAGAAACTACATCTAATAAGCTTGGCAAAATACTTGTACGAATATAACGACGCTCTTCACTCATAGGACTTGCAAGTTCAATCGCTTCATCCGTGTTGAAAATCGCATTGTCTTTCTTTTCTGTACTAATTAAAGTATATGTTAAACAATCTTGTAAACCTTGAGCACATAAGAATTGACGTGCCTGACGAGTTAATTGTTGTTTATACGTTAATTTACCTTCTGTCATAGGCATAACTGGAAGTGTACTAGGCAAACGATCATATCCTAACATACGAATGACTTCTTCACTTAAATCCGCCATACCTTCCATATCGGTTCTTGAACTTGGAATGTGACATGTGATCAAATCATCAGCTACTTCAGGTTCAAAGTCTAAGCGTGTAAATACATCGATAACCTCATCTAATTTAAAATCTGTACCTAAACGATTATTGATAGCTGTCAAAGTACAAGAAATTGATTTTGGCTCATAAGGAACTTGTCCATATTGAACCGTTTCTTCAATACCTGTCGCATCGGCATATTCAATCAACAATTGAACAGCACGATCCAATGCTTTCTTACTAGCTAATGGTTCAATACCTTTTTGGTAACGAACACTCGCATCCGTTGATAAATTTAATCGACGAGCTGTATTACGAATCGATACATGATCGAAAATTGCACATTCAATAATAATTGAATCTGTCGTATCTAAAATTTTAGAATCATCTCCACCCATGATGCCGGCAATACCGATTGGTTTTCCTTGGTTTGTGATGACAATATCTTCTGGTTGTAATTTATAAGTTACACCATCTAAAGCTGTATATTCCTCATCAAATCCATCCGCTACAACAATACTTTGTACTGGCAATGATTTTGCATCATAGAAGTGCATTGGCTGACCTGTTTCTAACATAACAATATTTGAAATATCGACAACATTATTGATTGATTTTACACCACTAGCTGCCAATAATTCTTTCATCCATTTTGGACTTTCTTTGATTGTTAAATGATTGATCACTTTGCCATAGAATAGTGGACATTTTTCAGTTGTGCTTTCAACGTGAAGATGCGTTTTGCTACCCACATCGCTAGCCCCATTAAATTCAGGAAGTTTAACTTCACGATTTAAAATAGCTCCTGCTTCTTTTGCCATATTGAATGCAGCTAGACAATCATTACGATTGGGTGTTAATCCAATATCTAATACTTCATCATCTAAGCCTAAATAGCCAAGTGGATCTGTATTTCCTACTGGTGCATCGGCTGGTAAAACTTCAATACCATTCTTTTGATCTTCATTTAAACTAGCTGGATCTACACCAAGTTCTAGTAATGAACAAATCATACCATTACTTTCAACGCCACGAATCACACCATTCTTGATTTCTCCACCAGGTAAAACAGCACCTGGTAATGCGACAATTACATTTTGTCCTGCTGCCACGTTTGGTGCACCACACACAATATTGACAACTTCATTTCCAACATTGACAGTTGTACAGTGTAAATGATCACTGTCTGGGTGTTCCGTACAAGTTTCAACGTGACCAATCACTAAATTTGTTCCTTGCGATAAATGTTCAATACCTTCTACTTCAAAACCAGCATCTGTAATACGTTTTGCCATTTCTTCAATAGAAAGATCTTGTACATCCATAAATTGATTAAACCATTTTCTTTGAAATACGCATATTTAAATCCTCCTACTCATAACGTTTGAATGTAGAATTGAATCGTTTATCATTTGTATAGAAATGATGAATATCATCAATACCATATTTCAACATCGCAACACGCTCAATACCTACACCGAACGCAAAACCACTGCATTTTTCTGGATCATAACCAGCCATTTTTAATACGTTAGGATGTACTTCTCCAGCACCTAGAATTTCGATCCATCCAGTCCCTTTACATGTTGGACATCCTTTTCCATTACAAATGTGACAAGAAACATCCACTTCTACACTTGGTTCTGTGAATGGGAAATAACTAGGCCTAAAACGAATCTGGCGATCTTGACCAAATAACTTTCTGGCCATAAATTCTAAAGTTCCCTTTAAGTCCGCTAAAGTGACCTTTTCACCAATAACTAAACCTTCCATCTGCATGAATTGGTGAGAGTGCGTTGCATCATCATCATCACGGCGATATACCTTACCTGGACATACAACTTTGATTGGTAAATTTGGTGCACTTTCTTCTAATACAACCATCTGAATGGCCGTAGTATGTGTTCTCAATAAACGATTTGGATCAATATATAAAGAATCCTGCATATCACGTGCTGGGTGATCCTTAGGAATATTAGCTCTTTCAAAACAATATTCATCATCCACAATATCATCACCTTCAATAACTTGGTAACCTAAACCAATGAATAGATCTTCCAATTCTTGGCGTACCAAATTTAATGGGTGCGCATTCCCTAATTCTGGTTTACGACCAGGTAATGTAATATCGATTTTTTCAGATTCGATCTTTTTTTGCATTTCTAAAGCCGCCAATTGTTCTTTCTTTTCTTCAATCATTTTAGAAAGATCTTGTTTCAATTGATTGACCTTTTGTCCAAAGATAGGTTTTTCTTCTTTCGACAAATCCTTCATACCCTTCATCAACTCTTGAACGGGTCCTTTTTTACCTAAATACAAGACACGCAAATCGTTCAATGAAGATGAATCTTTAACATCTTGAATTTTTTGTGTAGCTTCCTGCAAAAGCTCTTCGATTGTTTTCATGTTGTTCTTCCTTTCCCTAAAAACAAAAAAAAGACGACGCAAGAACGACTTTTTTGCCGCGTTACCATCTTGCTTCGTCTTTATAGACACACTTAATTGACCATGATAACCGTATGAAACGGAAGAGGTTTTAACTCTTACTCAAAGGTGAATTCACTATCCCTACTCATATAAACTTTTCACCAAACAGTTTACTCTCTTATCTAAGCGCTAAATAGCTACTATGTCTTCTCATTGCTTTAACAGTTCAAATTATATCGAAGTCCATGTTTTTTTTCAAGCCGAAGTATGGTAATATTTTTTTATGATTCAATCAATAAACAATAAGAAAATAAAAGAATATGCCAAACTGATCCAAAAAAAAGAAAGAGATAAGACAAATTTATTTCTAGTTGAAGGCGAACATATGGTTAAAGAAGCATATAACGCAAATGCTTTACAAGAATTATTTATTCTTGAAGAAATTGAGTGTCCCATTCAATTTAACTATGAAACGGTAACGCAGCAAGTATTAAATAAATTGTCAAATCAGAATTCAAATTCAAAGATGATTGGTGTATGTAACAAACTAAACTTAAAGCCAGAGAAAGAAGAAAATATTCTATTACTAGATCATGTACAAGATCCAGGCAACGTAGGAACGATTTTAAGAACCGCCCACTCTTTTTGGCATCGACTGCATTTATATGTCAAAAGGATGCGCGGATATCTACAATCCAAAAACGATTCAGTCCAGTCAAGGAGCCCTTTTCTATATTCCTGTGATTCAAACGGATTTAGTAGAAGAAATTAAAAAGCTTCAAGAAAGAAATATTGAAGTGTATGCCACAGCTTTACATGACAAACATAAAGATCTTCAAGATATTAAACCAAGTGAAAAATACGCAATTCTAGTCGGCAACGAAGGTCAAGGTGTTCGTAAAGAATTAATTGATTTAAGCGATCAGATTGTCAAAATTGAAATGGAAACTTTTGAAAGTCTGAACGTGGCCATTGCCACATCCATTTGTATGTATACATTTAAATACGCAAAAAAGGTAGCGAATGCTACCTTTTCATTTTTTCCTCCATTTCCCCGCGCCTAAAGTCGCGCGGACACAAATACTTTATTAATAAATTCTTTTCCCACGCTTTTTATGTGTTACCATGAAAAAAGAGGTGGTACACGACAGAGCACGTGGAGGTGAGTAGGTATTCTACTCGATAGAATTAACCTGCATTTTTATCAGTTGCCGTCATCATCTCAAGCACAAATAATAGGGGACTTTGAGCCTGGACACTTATGATTGTTTAATCAACTGTTGTCGATTCGCTTTGATGACAGTCAATGCCACCTCTCCTTTCACAGAAAGGAGATTTTTTATGACTTTTAAAATTGTTCGCTTTATTTGTGGTGGTATGGATGTCCACAAAAATCTGATTGTTGCTACAATCGGAACTACAGACAAACAAACTCTAACTACTGAATATATTCAGCAATCATTCTCCACATTTTATTCGGACTTGATTCGTTTAAAAAGAGTGGTTTATATCACATGATTGTTATGATGTCTGTATGGAATCTACAGGTAAATACTGGATTCCAATTTATAACGTCCTTGAAACTGAATTGAACATTTGTCTTACTCACCCAAAAATATGTTAAAAAAGCCATTAAAGGCAAAAAAGACAGATAAGCGAGATTCCAAATGGATTTGCGACCTTTACAAGTGTGATCTTGTCAAACATTCTTTTTATTCCTGAAAAAGAGATTCGAGAAATGAGAGAAATTGCTCGTTACAGATGCAAGCTTGTCTATATGCGTTCTTCCGAAAGAAACAGATATCAGAATTGTTTGACAGTTTCTAATATCGGTCTTGCTTCTGCAGTTTCTGATCCTTTTGGTAAAACTGCTACAAACATCATGAAGGAATTGATGCAATCTGAAGTAATTGAAGATGACAAGATTTTGAAACTTATTCATAAAAACTGCAAAGATAAAGATAAAATCTTAGATTCATTACAGGGATACCACATCGAATCAGATCAACGCTTTAAAATGGATACAGTTATGAATCATATTGAGTATCTCGATAAACAGATTCAAGCCTGTGAAGCTGAACTTATCAAAAAGAGCTTATCCTTTGCGAGACTATTTCCAACACATAACTCATATCAAGGGAATCAGTGCACTCTCAGCTATTTTGATTGTTTCCGAGATTGGTACAGATATGAATCAGTTTGAATCTGATAAGCAGTTAATCAATTGGGCTGGTCTTTCTCCAGCAAATAATGAAAGTGCAAACAAGAAAAAATCCGTTCGTATTTCTAAAGCTGGTCTATACTTAAAACCATTACTTGTTCAATGTGCACTTTCTTCTATTAAAGACAAGAACTCCTACTTTGGAATCAAATACTGTCGAATCAAAAAACGCCGAGGCCATAAAAAAGCAATTATCGCAATAGCACGAATGATGCTTGTCTGTATATATCACATGATTCTTACGGGTGAAGAGTTTAATCCATGTGATTATGAATCTTTAACAAATCCAAAGCCGAAAAAAGAACCAACAATGACTGTTGAATCTGCTTTATTGGCAATTCTTAAAAGATTCAAACTTTGATTTTTCTTCAATTCAGTTATAAACAACTATTTGAAATTGTTTTTTTAGTGATTTTGACCACCTCTTTTTAGTTCGGCCTTTTTTATGTTTTTTTCTAAGTTTTATTCACACTTCTCCATTCAAATAATGAATATGTGGTACATATAAATTCCGTAACCACAAAAGCATACCAACCTACATGAATGCCAAAACATTTCATCAACCCATATGTCAATGGAATTAAGATGACTAGTTGTCTAGCCAAAGTGATCACTAACGAAGTATTTGCCTTATTTAAAGCCTGGAAGGCACATAGTACCATACTGATACCGGCAAACACAAAGCTTAAGCTAATGATTTTTTTAAGGCGGGTATTCTAATCCATACATCTGGTCATTCGCACTAAACATAGCTAATAATTGTTTAGGGAATAATTGAAATACAATTGTTCCTACAGCCATAATAAAAAATCGATAAAATCATAGAAAATTGTATAGCTTCAATTGCTCGATCTTTTCTGTTGGCCCCATTATTATAGGCAACAATTGGAATTAAGGCATTGGTGATTCCAAGCACGGCCATATTCAAGAAATTCTGTAATTTATAGTAAACACTAAAGACAGTAATCGCCATAGCTGAGATTGGTGCTAGAATCATATTCATAAAAACAGTCATAAAACTTAATACGGACTGCATTAAGATGGCAGGTACACCTACTTTATAGATTTTACATAGAATAGGTATCGAAAAGGAAAAATTATGTATATGAATATCCAATTCTTTTATTTTTACCTTCGTAATAACATATCCAATAAGCATGGCACAAAACTGTCCAATAACGGTCGCAATAGCGCCCGGCAACCCCCATTTCAGGTAGACCGAACCATCCAAAGATCAAGATTGGATCTAGAATAATATTAATAATGGCTCCTGCTCCTTGCATAACCATGTTGTAAATGGCATTTCCTGTTGCCTGCATAATTCTTTCAAAAATAATTTGTACAAAGACACTAAATGAAAACATCGTACATATATGAATATAAGTATTGGCTAGTGAAACCACATTTGAATCGGATGTAAACCAAGATAAAAAAATACATTAGAAAATAGTAAACCTAAAATTAAAAAGACAAGTCCATTCACAAATCCTAACAAGATTCCATGCATCATTGTATTATTCGCATAATCAAATTTCTTTTCACCTAAGTATCGCGCAAGCAATGTATTAAAGCCAACAGCTGTACCACATGCAATCGCAATCATAATGGTTTGTACTGGATAACATAAAGATACAGCGGTTAGTGCACCACTTGAAATTTTGGCAACAAAGATACTATCGACAATATTATATAAAGCTTGAATCACCATCGAGATGATGATGGGCAAACTCATAGAAACCACCAATTGTTTGATTTCCATATTTTCCATTTTATTCATAAAAAATTACCTCCCCTATGTTTTGGCAGTTTCATAGGGGATACCAAAACGAAAATAAAACGCTAAAATAAATTAATATATTTTTTCTATTTTGTCAAATCAAGAATAGACTCACCAATCAAATCAGATGGTTTTGATAAATCAAAGTTATCTAAAACACTTGCACCAAGAACACCAAAAGAACTTGAATCGTCCAATATTCCATGTTCTTTCATACTAGGTGAATACATTAAACATGGTACACACTCTCGAGTATGATCCGTTCCTTTATAGGTTGGATCATTTCCATGATCGGCCGTTATAATTAACAGTGTATCTGAATCAAGAACTGAAAGTAATTGCCCTAGCAAGACATCAAAATCTTCAAGTTCATCGGCATATCCAGAAACATTTCTTCGATGTCCCCATTTGGCATCAAAATCCACAAGGTTCGTAAATAATAAACCTGTAAAATCTTTTTTCATTTCTTCAATCGTTTGAAGCATACCCTCATGACTTGAAGTCGAATGAATACTTTTTGTGATTCCCTGCCCATTAAAAATATCCGAAATCTTACCAATACCAATCACATCAAATGCATTTGATTTTAAGACATCTAAAACGGTTTTACTCGATGGAGACAACGCATAATCATGACGATTGCTCGTGCGCGTAAAGTGACCCACCGAATCTCCAACATAAGGACGGGCAATGACTCTTCCTACTTTATATTCTGGTTTTAGAGTTATTTCTCGAGCAATTTGACAAACACGATACAATTCATCAAGTCCTGTCACTTCTTCATGTCCACAAATTTGTAGAACACTATCGGCCGATGTATAAAGTATCAATTTCTTTCCATCCGATTGAATCTCTTCCATCGCCAACTCATCTAAAAATTTCCGTTCCACTTGCACTTTTATTTCCAATAAAGACATGGCCTGTTAATCTTTCTAATTCCTGAACCAATTCATCAGAAAACCATTTTCAGTAAATGTTTTAAATGGTTTTGTCGTATGAATTCCCCATCATTTCCCAATGACCTGTCATTGTATCTTTGGAACAACTTGCCTCATGCATCTTACAAGCATAGCCTTTTGATTGTAAAGCTTTACAACAAGGATGAAGATTTCCTAAGCCTAATTGATATAGATTATCTATCTTTAAATCTGGGCGATATTCTAGAATATGTCCAAAAGTATCGGCACCTACATCATCAAATTCTTTGGCATCTGTAGCTTGCCCAATCCCAAAAGAATCAATAACGACACAAACTATTTTTTTGTATTTCATAAGCGAATTGCACTTTCTAAGGCAAGGGTAATCATTTCATTAAAGGATGTTTGTCTTTCATCCGCACTTAAATGTTCATTTGTACATAAAGAATCCGATACCGTTAATAAACAAGCCGCCTTTTTATTCAATACCTTGGCATTGTGGAATAGGGCAAAGCTCTCCATTTCGACGCAAAGCGCATCCTGTTCTTCAACCATTTTTTCTGGTTGTTCCAAGTCCCTTCATAGTAGAACACATCACTAGAATGTGTATTTGTCTTTACAACAGGAATTGAAACTTCTTGACTTACACTTTCAATCAACTTATTTAAATCTTCATCTGGATATTGCATTGTATCTGTATCACCACTTTGTGCTAAGGCATAGGTTGATTCTGAATAACTTCCTTGACTAAAGCTACAGACTTCATTGGTAATCTTTCAGAATAACTTCCTGTACTACCAACTCGTATAATGGCATCCACATCATAGAATTTAAAAAGTTCATACGAATAAATTCCCATACTTGCCATTCCCATACCGCTTCCCATGACAGATACACGGTGTCCTTTATATATTCCTGTATATCCTAGCATGCCTCGTACATCATTAAATAATACGGCATCCTTTAAAAAATTTTCGGCAATCAATTTAGCTCTTAAAGGATCACCTGGCATTAAAACAACTTTTGCGACATCTTCTATATTTGCGCTATTGTGTGCTGTTGACATAATTTCCTCCTAAAATAAAGACCAGTCAAAGCTGGTCTTTCAATCTTAATATTGTCCTGGGTTATACTTAAATGCGTTAGGTACAACATGATTTGGATCATACTTCTCTAAAATCTTACCATATCTTTCACGATAATCATTATCAATTTTCAATTGAGGAATGACCTTTGTTCCCTCTTCAAAGAAGTGTTTTGATCCTCGTCCCATTTCTTGTCCACGTCGAGTGTGTTTATCCAAGGCGATATCTGGAACTTCCATGACTTTTCCCATGGCTGCTTCTTTAATAATAATATTTTTCAAATAATCACTTGAACGATCTTTTGTACTTGCACAAAGTAAACGAATCGCATGGATAAAATACATTGGCTGATCCCCATCATCATACGCATACGATTTACGTACTTCATTTAATGTGTTGACTTGCACAGCCGCTTGTAAATTTCCAAAACCAATATCTTCAACTGAAATTGTTAGTAATCGACGCCATAGCTTATCTAAAAAACAAAGGTCCTGTGATATATAATTCATAAGCAGCTTGACATGCTTCTTCTACTTTTATTGCGTCGAATGCTTTTTTTGAAGTGTAGAAATCACTTCATCTGCGGCTAAGCCATTTCTTGTTTTTGCGGCAGCCCAAATATTATATGACATATTCTCTTACACTCACTTTCCATTAATATTGTTCTGAACTATATTTGAATGCATTCTCAACAACATGATCTGGATCATATGTTTCAAGAATCTTTCCATAGCGTTCACGATAATCATTGTCGATTTCTAATTGTGGAATCACCTTTGTGGCTTCTTCAAAGAAGTGTTTTGATCCACGTCCCATTTCTTGTCCACGTTTAGTGTGTTTATCCAATGCGATATCTGGTACTTCCACCACTTTTCCCATAGCCGATTCCTTAATAATGATATTTTTCAAATAATCACTTGAACGATCCTTTGTACATGTACAAAGCACGCGAATCGCATGAATAAAATACATAGGTTGATCCCCATCATTGTATGGGAAATTTTTTACGCATCTGATCAAGTGCATGAATTAAAACTGGAACATTTAAATCTCCAAATCCAACGTCTTCAACTGCAATCGTTTCTAGACAAGAGACCACATTTTGTCTAAGAAGACAGGTCCTGAAGTATATAATTCATAGGCTGCTTGACAAGCTTCTTCAACTTTTGCACGACGAATATACTTCTGTAATGAAGATTGTACTTCGTCCGATGCAAAGCCATTCTTTGTCTGAATGTCTGCCCAAATTGTCATTTTATTTGCCTCTACTTTCTATTAATAAAATTATTTCTTGAATCAAAGTCTTTATTGTTTCTGCTGACATAAGCTGATCTTCCGCATGCGCCATCAACATTGTGATTTGTGGTTCTTGCGTATTCATTTCCTGCTGTAACAATTGAAGATGAGCTTCGTGGGCTTGTGAAAAACTTTCATCTCCATTTGACATTGATTGTTCATAAGCTGTTTGATCTTTTTCACGATAATATTTAAGAGCTTCTAAATAATTTGACTTTGCCATACCAGCATATGTAATAACTTGCATAGCAACTTGTGATATTTGTTCAACGTTAGCCATATTACCCCAATAATTTTTTTGCCAATTCAATAGCAGCAGCTCCATCTGCCATCGCGTATGCTCTAGGTTCAATACTTGCAACTGGAATATTTAATTGTTGATGAATTGAATCAACCGCAAAAACCAATTGTGGACCTACTAAGCATACATCCCATTTACCCACTTCGTTTTTAATTGAAGCATTAGCCACTGCACTCACTTCAATATCTTCACCTGTTTTTTCAGCAACATCTCTAATTTTTTTTACAAGAATTGAACTTGACATTCCTGCATTACAGCATAACAATATTTTCATTTTGATTTCCTCTTTCTATTTTAGTTCTGGCCAATATGCTTTATTCGCCTCAATAAAATCATCTAAAATTTTTCTTGCCACATTGGCATTTGGAACACATTTATTTAAAGTTAATGCTTGCAACATTCTTAAATAACTGTGCTGCTCATACGCATCGACAACAAGCTTTTCACAATTCACTTGTTGTTCCATCAATCCCTTTTGGAAATGTGGAATTTCACCCACAGTAAGTGGTTCATATCCATCTTTTCCAACAATACAAGGAATTTCAACCATAGCATCGTTTTCAAAGTTTGAAATCGCTCCGTTATTTGGAACAATCAACAACATTCTTTCATGCGTATTAAATGCTAAGGCCGTTGCTAGATCCACAATAAATTCAGCATGGATACCGATTTGTAGTGTTGTATCCTTTGCAGTACCTACTTTTTCAATACGAGCACATTCACCAAATACACGCTTTTCTCTTGTATCCACAACTTGATCAGCACGCGTATAATTTGGATCTGTATGTGCCACCATATCATCTCCAAATAAATAGTATTGGAAATATGAATTTGGACACATCGTTGGATCAATCGCAATAATATCTTTTTACCTTTTTAGCTGTATCAAACCATGAACTATCTGTATAATTTGATGCATCATCATCGGCTAAACAGTTTCCATATTTTAACTGGTGTTTAATCAAGTCTTGAATATATTCTTTTTTCCATCTTTATCCTTGATGGATGTCCACCATCCGAAATGATTCAATCCATAATAACGGATGCACATTTCTTTACGGCTTTTGAAACCTAAAATACGTGCAATTGTATGCTCCATACCAATTGGCATATCGCAAATATTGATAACTCTTGAGTTTGGTTTAAAGCGACGACATGCCTCTGCTACAATACTAGCCGGATTGGAATAATTTAACATCCACGCATTTGGTGAATATTTTTCCATATATTCAATGTTTTCCAATACTCCCGGAATGCTTCGCAAGCCATAAGCCATTCCACCAGGACCACATGTTTCTTGTCCAACAACACCATATTTCAATGGAATCTTTTCATCTAAAGATCGCATTCCAAGTTTACCTACACGGATGTGTGCTAATACAAAAATCAACATCTGTATAAGCAACTTCAGGATCTGTTGTTGCGACATATTGAATGGTTGGATCTTTTTCTTTGATTAAGATTTCGCATGCCTTTGCGACATGATTTTTTGACGTTCTTCATCGTTATCATATAATTTGATACTTCTTAATGGTAAACGATCTAAGTTGTCTAACAACATTAGAATAATTTCTGGAGTATATGTACTTCCTCCACCTGCAATAACAATTGAAAATTTCTTCATTTTACTATCTCACTTTCTTTTTCATAAGACAATAAATTGATACATATATTATGTTTGGTTTTATTGTTTTTTTTTACTCTAACAATTTAAAACTATATAAGTTTTTAATGAAGGCATCACTATCTTCACTTTGAAGGAGTGCATGCATATATTTTTTGTGTGAAACAATTTGGTTAAAGAATTGAAACAACAAGTTCATTTCATCGTTTCGTTTCTTTTCGAGTGCTAATAAGAATACGAGCTGCACTTGATTTCCATGATGTTCAAATGGTTTTTTTTCAACAAGGCCACTTCTATACCTGTTTTATCGGCAAATGTAAACAGGGCATGTGGAACCATCATCTGTAATCCTAAATTAGTTGGATAATTCTTTTCTCTCAACAAAACATCTTCATAGAATCCTTTTGTATCGGATATGAATCCTGATTCATGTAACTTTTGAGACATCTCTTGTAAAAGTTCAGGTAGCTCTTTTGTGTCTGGATATACCTTTACATGTTCTTTTTGAATATAACGATCTAATATCTTAGAAACACGTTTATTCATACGAATCATGTGGATCATTGAATTCAATCGTTCAATATCTTTGATTTCTGGTAACTTATCCATACTGAATACTTCTACATCTTTTAAGATCAGAAATGAATCCAACGTAATGACTAAATCAATGGATGTAAGATCCATCTTTTTCAAAAGCTTCCTTATTTATGATATCCACAATCGCAATCTGGTTTTTAAAATACATTTCAAGCCATTGTGTCAACAATTGTTTAACACTATGGCGCTGACTTGTGACAACGATTGTTTTAAGTTTTACATTTTCATTCTCTAAGAATTGTGCCACATATACAGTTAAATATGAAATTTCATCTTCTGTAACATAAACACGTTTGTATTTAAAAAAGAATGGGAACAATCATCATACTGATTTCAAACGCAAATGGAAACTTTGTCTTAACATCATCCACAATGGGATTTTTTTAATTCATATCCACCAATAACTCGTCGATTCATAAACTCTATGTGCAAAAAGCATTTTACTAGATAAAGCTTCCGATTCCTTTAAGTTGATTGAATATTTATCAAATACTTCATTACAGAATTCATCAAATACAAGCACTGTAAAATCTGTGATTTCAGGTACTTCATCCGTTGATTCCATTTTAAATGTATGTAAAAGATTATATAGAATGGGAATATCCGCCTGTTCTAAATAAGACGACTGCATACATAATTTAGTAATGACACGAGTATAAAGATCGTCCGGAGAACTTATTTGATTATCCTCTAGGTTGTATCCATTTAAAATTTCGTACTCGACATATCAAGATGCATGCTGTTTCAAAAATGGATAAGTCCGTTTCTGATAAATAGACTTGTTCTCCATTCATGATTTTGATTACATCTTCCTTTGTGGATTTATAATATTTCATAACCCACGAATCACTTAGAAGCATATAAAGAATGTCCATTAATGCATCCGGATTTTCGAGTGCCGTATCTTTTACGATTTTAAAAAAGAAGTTCACGAATTTCACTTTCTTCTAATAAAATGACACACTCATCTTTTTTTAGCTTGAATAATTCCACATTGTAGTTTTTCAACAAAAACTGAATCACTTTATTAATTTCTTTGCGGATTACAGAATCGGATAAACCTAATAATTCAGATAAATCATATATACTGCAATCCTCAAAGAATAGTATTTTACCTATAATTTTGTAAATACGATAGACAGCTAGATCCATATTTTCATTATCCTGATTGACTATGTTATGAATAATGTCTAGGTGCTCATCATTGATCATATATCCTTGTTTGGTACTCGAACGTATTAAGATACAGTTTGTCACATCATTCATAAATGTGATTTCATTACGTATAGTTCGTGTTGACACATTTAGATTTTCTGATATTTCTTTTCCATGAATCCCCGGATTATTCATAATCAATTTTATAATTTTTAATTGCCTAGCTGTTAACATGTTTCTCTTCCTATTTTTCTAAAGCTTGTTCTTTTTGTAGCTCTTCTTTTTCCATCATCTTAAAGAATGGATAATAGAACACAGTTTGTAGAATCAACAATACAAATACTAGGGCTACAGCCTTCCAATCTAATGTCATTAAGAATGCACTTACTCCTGGAGGCAAGAATCCTGGAGGATTGGCAATTGGTTTACCGACTAAGCCTAAATTCATTGTTAAAATATACAATTGTTGTACAGATCAATGGTCCGAACACAAATGGAATAAACATAAATGGATTTAAGATAATTGGTGTACCAAAAATTAATGGTTCATTGATTCCAAACAAGCCAGGGATAATAGATACTTTACCTACTGAATTCAATGATTTTGCCTTTGATCTCATCATTAAAATATTTAATCCTAATGTTAAACCAGATCCTGATACACATAATATACCATAGAATAATCCAAACGTAAAAATATGTTGAACAGGTTGTCCTGCTGTATATGCTTTGCAATATTTTCAGCGGCATACGCAATCGCAAAAAGATGCCCATACAGCAGATGTAATACTTGGTCCATGTAATCCAAAGAACCATAATAATTGCGTAAAAGAACATCACAATCAATAAAGCTGGTAGTGTATCCATACCTGTTACAGCTGGTGCTAATACATTCATAATCAATTGTGGGAAGGCAACCTTTCCAAAAGTCAATGAAAGATTCGCAATCGCAACGGCGATAATTGTGTTCAATACTAATGGTACTAAGGCTGCAAAGCTTTCTTGTACCATTGGTGGTACACTTTCAGGCATTTTAATATACCATTTACGCTCGTAACAAATGTGATAAATTTCAACTGTAAATAGGGCAGCAACAATACCTGTAAATAATCCAGTAGATCCTAAATAAGATGTATTTAGTTGACCATCTTTGACTACAGCACAAAGAATGAAGAAAAAACAACTAAAGCTGTGACAGCAGGTTGGCTTCCTTTTAAATCATATTTTTCAGACAAAGTCTTCGCAATAAAGTATGTTGCATATACCGCAAGCATATCGTTTGTGAATGCTGATGCATATGTCAAGACACCCATATTCGCACTTAAGAAATCATAAACAGGTCCACTTCCTAAAAGGTTGGCAATACCTAAGAAAATAGTACAGAATGAACCAATGATAATAATAGGTATTGAAGCAACGATACCATCTTTGATAGCTTGAATGTGTTTTTTTGTTGTTCAAGCTTGTTCGCAATTGGCATCAAATACTTCATAAGAACATTTTGAATTTTTTTCCATTTTCGCTCTCCTCGTATACAATTTTTGTCGACCAAATTGTTAACTATATATTAAATATTAACAGAATAATTTTCAAATCTTCTTTTTCCACTTTAAGCGGAAACTAAAAAAAAGCCACCATAAAAGTGGCTACGATATCCATTTCATAATTTCTTCTTCACTTTTAGATAAAGACTTTGCAATTTGAGATACACTCATACCATTCTTAAGCATCATTTGAACCATCAAAACTCTTTCTTGATTTAATTCTTTCACTTCTTTTTGAGCATCTTTCACTTGTTTTTGAGCTTCTTCAAGTTCAAGCTGTAGTTCAATTCGTTCTTCATTTTCATGCAGTTTTTGAAAATCTTCTATTATTTTCTTCCAACGATCATCCGATATGGTTTCTACACGCTTCTCTAACATTTGAATCACCTCATCATTTTCTATCATCACCTTAATTTTACTATCATCCATTCACTTCTGGCAATTCAAAAAGTAATAAATCATCTTTTTCTTGTTCATTCATGTCTTTAAGTGGCTTATTTATATCCACTTTGGCATTTCTATCGCTCGTAACTTCATACGATCCTGACTTTCTTCTACAAAAGATAAACCTTCTTCATTCCTTAATGTAAATGTGTTACACATTCTATTATTATCAATTAGATTCACATTAAAGAACACTAAGACGATCGTTTCCTTTAACTCTCCATAATATTTTCCTTCCAATTCTTGAGACCCATGAAGTCTTGCTAAATAATAACAAGCGATTCATTAAATTATCTTTGGTTTGTCTTAATTGCATCTCTAAATCTACCGTTGTTCTATCATTAAATTCAACTAATAAATCCAATCTAGAGTTTTTCATCTTACTATAGTCTTTTACCATTTCTGAATTCTTTACAACAACATGATTCACCTTCCTTTCCAAAAATACAGTAAGTAATGATTTTAAGGCATCATTCGCCTCTTTACAATCTTCACCAAAGACATATTTAAAGGCGAAATCATTTAATAAATTTGCACTCCTCATGAGCACCTCTTTTCTAGTAGGCATTTCCTACATACTCATATACGTAAAAAAAGACACTTTTTCGAATAAAAATCAAAAAAATGTCTTTTTAGAGCCTTAAATCCACTCCATTTTCTTACAAATATTATAAATTCCATCATCTACATTGGCATCAGTGACAATAGTTGCGATATCCTTTAATTCTTGACACGCATTTCCCATCGCAACACTTGTCCATTGCGGATCAAACATAATCATATCATTCGTATCATCTCCAAAAACAACTACATCTTTTAAATCACCACCAACATGCTGCATCATATCCAAGATTCCTTGGTGTTTCGCATCATATTGAAACATTAAATAATCTGGCACAAAGCGAAGATTTCCAAGTGTATCCATTAAAGTCAATTCGATTCTTTGTCTTTTGGGATGGAAATATACATTTTGTAAATAACATCCAACTTGTCAACATCCAAATTTTCATCATAAATATATTCCGTAGGTTCCTTACGATCCCCCACCTGATTTTGAAATGTATGATCTTGAGTATATACCTTAATTGAATCGTCTAACGTAAATAAAACACCATATCCCAAAAATAATGCTTGCTTGGCAATTGCCTTTGATTTTTCTAAATCTAAAGGAATATTTTGAACCAATTCATCATGAATGACTAATCCGCCACCACCGCAACAAACCATATCATGAAGACCCACACTTTCCATAAACTTACGCGCTTTATAGTGAGCACGACCTGTCGCAATAGCTACAAAGTGACCTGCCTTTTTGAAGTTCATTTAATGCCACTTGTGCACTCGGTACGATTTTACCAGTGTTTCGATCAGTTAAAGTGCCATCAATGTCAAAGAAAAAATATTTTTTATTCATGTTCCTTCCAACTTTCCTGTATCTTCGTCAATACATCCATCACATCTTGAATATATTGTATATTTGTTTGTCCATTTAAACTTGAAACGCATTCTTCCATATCACGAATCTCATAATTTAGTGCCAAACGTCTTTCTTGACAAGTTATCTCTAGCAATACGTAACTGAACGAAGCATTTGAT
>VOFK01001949.1_pt1 | contig 25988 bp, 37 predicted proteins | sample 5384121 | NCBI WGS metagenome assembly VOFK01 (sample SAMN12384730, study PRJNA508395) | human gut metagenome | isolation source: healthy gut J | host: Homo sapiens | reverse complement strand
TCAAACATGCTTCGTTCAGTTACGTATTGCTTTTTCTTTTTCCTACTATACTTACATCACTATTTACACTTGTAAAAATCTGTAAATACATTATAAAAGGCATTATAGATTTGTTCGTGTTGTTCGACGTATTTACCGATGATTGGTTTTACTTCAAACTCTAATTTTTGTGAAACCTCATCAATTGGGGTTCCTATAATTAGGGTTGTTGATTAGTCCTACGGTCTTTTTTAATATCTTCATGATCAACATTTTTAAGGTTTATTGTTTTTATGTTGAACGTGTCCTTTATCTGTAATTACTATTACTGTTATGTATTCATCATTTATAGGGACTACTTCGATTTGCTTTAATAAATTATCATGTGAAGTACTTCCTAAGACTACAGTTGTATAATTTGTCATATCAGATACAACTTGAAGACTTTTAGTAATTGTGTCAGATAAATTTAATTGCTGATTATCAAATATAACTTTTAATTTATACATATCTTCAGCTTTCATCTTTTTTAATTCCATTAAATTGTCAACATAGTAGCGGTAACCTTTTTTCACTTGGTACACGACCACTAGAAGTATGTGTCTTCTCAAGTAAGCCTATGTCCTCTAAAACTTTCATCTCGCTCCCCAATAACGGTAGCTGATGAACATTTTTAATCTTTACAAATAAGATTGGAACTTACTGGTTTGGTCAATTTAATGTATTCTTCCACTATTAGTGTAAGAATTCTTTCTTCACGTTCTGTTAACATGAAATCAACCTCCTAGCACTCTAAATATCCAAGTGCTAATAATAGTATACGCGTTATATTAGCAAAAGTCAACTGATATTGCTAAAAAAATTCGACAAAAAAACATATTTTATTATTAACTTATAGCTAATTAAAAATATGTTTACTAATAATCTATATCTGTTTTTTTTGACTTCTATTACAGGACGCACTCCGCATGATTGATTAGGGAGTATATGGCCTTACTGCTATAGTTTCTCTAGTAGGTGAATATATAGCGTATACTTGACCATATATACCACCTCCACGTTGATATGCAGTGTTTAGCCAGATACAAGATGGCCAATCGGTTGGATGACTTCCTCCGAGATCTTGTAAAAATGTATTTTTTGCGGTATCTGACATTTGTCTAAATTCTTTATATGTTAAAAGACGAGCTGCGACTGTATCACTATATGTGAAAATTGGTAAGTTTTCAATGGTAGTGGTTGATGTAGAAATAATAACTGTTGTGCCACCGTCTTCATTATAAATTTGTGACGTTTTGTTGTAAAGTGTTGCCTTTGGCCAAGCTGTTGTTGTTGGTAACATGCTGGCAGCATCTCTTGGACCACTGTAAGAATTTGATGAATGATATGGTGGCCTTGTTCCTCTGCTTCTTGTTCCGTCTGGACCGGCGTTAGTGTAAAAAACTAGAACTGCTATGTTGGAATCACTTTCTAAATCTGTTGCATAATAAAATCTTTCTGTTTCTGGGTCATAATTACCATCACCATTAACATCACAATCAAAGGCATCTCCGCTAGTTAATACTCCGGTGTTACCAAGTTGACCATAAGTAATTGATGTACCACCAGCAGTACAATATCCTGTTGTGCTAGAACTAGTACAAGTTTCAGAATGAAGAGTTTTTGCTCTTTTTACAAATTTTTGGAATTTATTTTTAATATCTTGTTCTTCTATATGGCTATTTAAGTCTTTTTTCGACACTATATACTAAGTCATCTGTAGTTTTTTTGAAAATACCATTGTACTTAGTAACATGCCCATTATAAGTACCGCAATTATTAAAACAGCATAAATTACAGTTGATATGGCAAAGCCTTTATTATTTAATTTTTTCAACTATACCACCTACCTTATCATATAGTAATAGTATAGCACTAGTTTTTTAAAATAACTACTATTTTTTGTCCATACTTACGGGTTTTTACTTCTTGGTAATTTTTATAACCACATAATTTTTTTCTTTAGCATCACTTTCACAAATTAAAAGTCCATTTTTATTTAAAAGATTATATTTATCAATTAATTCGATACTCTTTTTGATGTAGTCTGTTTGATATGGTGGATCAAGAAAGATGATATCAAATGTTATATGGTTTTGATAGAAGTAGTTTAAGGCTTTTTGGTAATCTAGATTGATAACTTCGGCATGTTCATGCACTTTGCTTAGATTTTCTTTAATAGTTTTAATGGCAATTTGATTATGGTCTACGAAAACCACCTGTTTAGCTTGCATACTTAGGGCTTCTATTCCTAAATTACCACTACCAGCAAATAAATCTAAACAACTTTTATTATAAATATCGTTTTGTATCATAGCAAAAAGAGATTCTTTTTACTCTATCCATTGTTGGTCTTGTTCCGTTTATATCAAAACCTTTTAAAATTGTTCCTTTGTGTTTTCCTTGTATAACTTTCATTACTATTTTTCCTCTTTGACTATTTCTTTTAATAAATTATTAATACTTAGAATCATGTAATTAACTTTGTTTTCTAACTTTTTATATTCTCTAATTTCTACTATATTATTAAGTTCTTCTTTATTATTAATTTTTGTCATTATTTCCTCGTTATTTTTTATTTTTTCTTGGATATTTTTAATAGCGATTATATTTTCTTCTTTATCAAGAAAGTCTTCTAAATCCTTAATTTTATTATATAGTTCCATTTTTTCTCCTTAAAAAGAAAAACACTCTCTAAGTTGATGAGTGTTTTAGAAGGCGATACGCACAAACAAATATCGACCTAGAACTCATTACAAGTTCCATCATTATAGTATCAAAGATTGTCGAATAATGCAAGGCTTATTTTAAAATTTTTAAAAATTCTGATACCATTGAAATAGAATTATACATTTTTTTCTATTTTATCTTCTGGCGTTAATTTATATTTTTTTTCTTCATTTCCTCTTCCATGGCCTTTAAATATATGGGATTGCGATTTAGATAATTATACCAATAAGAATTTTCTTTTTAAATATCTTTTTAAATTAGGATTTTGTTCAATAGCGATTTTGATATCTATTTGCATATTATTTAATCCTCAAAGTATTTATACATTGGTCTTGGTTCATATGTTGACTTTGGAATGTCTTTAGCTTTACCTATTCCTATATCTTGTAAAAGTGAGATAGCCTTTTGCATATTTTGTATTCCGTTTTGAACCGTTTCTAAATCAACACCTTTGATGGTTGTGACAATATCATTAAGGGTGGTTTCTTTACTTATTTCTTTAGATGGGTTTTGTAAATAGGTATTCCACACACTACTATTGGTACCATAAATATCATATAATTCATATAATTTTTTGCCATGATATTTTTATTATTTACTACTTGAGTTGCAAGTTCTGGGTGGAGTCTTGCAAAATCTTTAAAGCTTTCTTTTGACATATATCATCACCTATATAATTTTATGCTTTTGAAAGAAAAAAAGAACTTGCGTTCTTTAATTTAGAAAATCATCTATTGTTAATAGGCGGTCATCTATTTCTTGTAAGTTTATTCTATCCTTTTTTGGAACTGGTGTTTCTTTATCATTATCAACTGAATTAAGGTTTTCTTTTTTTATTAAAATCTGTATATATGAATACATCATCAATATTATTTTTAATTATTTCTTTACCAGTTGAGTATCTATCACTAATAGGTAATTCTGTTACTTTTATTTCAGTAATATTACTTCCTTTTAGGCCTAGATGAGCCTTGGAGTCTGTTATAAATGACCTAATTACTTTGTATGGATTAGTTTTTATTTCTCTTATAACTAATAAGCCTTTTCTAGTTCTAGTTGATAATTCGAACTCACTTAGACGAATTCTTTTACCAGTGTTGTGATCTGTTAAAACAATTAGGAATTCATCTTGTTCATTAGAGAAGTTAGATACAGAAACTACTTCATCATCTTTTAAGGTGATGGCTTTAACACCAGCTGCTTTAACACCTGATACAGGTATTTCTGATGTTAAGAATGAAAGTCCAAAACCATTTTTAGTAGTAATAAAGACTCTTTCTTTTTCTTCTAACATAACGGCTATTAATTTATCATTATCTTTTAGTTTCATACAACTGGTTGGCTTACTCCATCTATTTAAGTGGAAATCCTTTATTGCTGTACGTTTAATCATACCATCTTTACTTGCTAAAATGATATTTTGATCTTGCTCGAAATTATATATTGGTATAGCTTTTATAATTTCTTCATTTTCACCTGTTGGAATAATATTGCTAATATGTTTACCCATATCTTTCCATTTCATATCATATATAGCATAAACTGGGATATGTAAGTAGTTACCAAATGATGTAAAGACTAAAAGTGTATCTAAAGTATTCATTTCAAACTGACCAATGATATAATCATTTTCTTTTAATGTTGGATTATCGTTTGTTGCAGAATAACTTCTATAACTTGTACGTTTAATATAGCCATCTTTAGTAATCATGACAATGACGTCTTCTTTTTGGTATCATTTCAGTTTGGTCTATTTTTATTTCAGTAATATTTTCCTTGATTGTAGTAAGACGTGGAGTAACAAATTCTTTTTTGACTTGAGAAAGTTCTTTTTTCATGACATATTTTAGGGCCTTTTCGTCTTCTAATATAGCACTAAGTCCTTTGATTAATTTATCTAGTTTTTCTTTTTTTCTTCTTCAAGTGCTACTACATCTGTGTTTGTTAATCTGTATAATTGTAAAACAACAATAGCTTCAGCCTGCTCATAAGTAAATTCAAATTCTTTTACCAAATTATCTTTAGCGTCACTTTTATTTTTTGAATTTCTAATTACTTTTATTACTTCATCTAAAATAGATAAACATTTAATAAGTCCATCAACGATGTGAAGTCTTTTTTGAGCTGTTTCTAAATCAAATTGTGTACGTCTTTTTACAACTTCTTTTTGATGCTTTACAAAGGCTTCTAACATCCCTTTTAATCCTAAAAGTTTTGGTCTTCTATTGACAATAGTGACCATGTTAAAACTGTAACTTGATTGCAAGTCAGTATTTTTTAAGAGATAGTTTAGAATCAATTCTTGATTAGCATCTTTCTTTAAGTCTATTGCGATACGAATATCTTTTTTTTCACTTTCATCACGTACTTCTACTATACCATCTATTTTTTTATCTAGACGAATATCATCTATTTTCTTTACTAGTTGAGCCTTATTAACTTCATATGGTATTTCAGTTACAATTAATGATGTTTTGCCACCCTTTGTTTCAAATTCTGTTTTACTGGTAACTATAATTTTACCTTTTCCCTTAGTGTAGGCGTCTTTAATTCCGTTTATGCCTTCTACTATAGCTCCTGTTGGGAAGTCTGGCCCTTTAACGTATTGCATTAATTCATCTAGGCTAGCATCTTCATGATCGATTAAGTATATTGTTGCATCAATTACCTCTCCTAAATTGTGAGGTGGAATATTAGTAGCATATCCTGCTGATATTCCTGTAGCACCATTTACAAGTAGAGCTGGAAATCTAGTAGGAAGGACAGTTGGTTCAACAGTTGAATCGTCAAAGTTTGGTGAGAATTCAACAGTATTTTTATCTATATCTCTAATCATTTCATTAATGATTTTTAGATAGTCTTGCTTCTGTATAACGGTAGGCAGCTGGACTATCACCATCAATAGAACCATTATTACCATGCATATCAATATATGGAAGTCGTATTTTCCAATCTTGACTCATTCTAACCATAGCATCATATATTGATGAATCTCCGTGGGGATGATAATTACCTATAACATCTCCTACTGTTTTAGCACTTTTTCTGTATGGTTTATCAAAAAGTATTATGTTCTTTATACATTGAATATAAAATTCTTCTTTGAACTGGCTTTAGACCATCTCTTGCATCTGGAATAGCACGGTCTTGAATTATATATTTTGAATAACTACCGAAACGTTCCCCCATGATATCTTCAAGGGTATAGTCATATATTTTTTCAATTATTTCTTTTTGTTTCATCTTTTTTCTTTACCATAATAACTTACCCTCCTTAAATTTTATAGTCGTCTTCTAGTGAAAATTCGACATTTTCTTCAATCCATTCCTTACGTGGCGCAACTTCATCTTACCCATTAAAACACTAACTCTTTTTTTCGGCTAATTGAGCGTCTTCTATGTTAACTCTAATTAAAGTTCTAGTACCTGGTTGCATTGTTGTTTCACATAATTGATCGGCGTTCATTTCACCTAATCCTTTGTATCGTTGAACTTCACATTTTTTGCCTTTGGTCATTGCTTGCATTTCTTCGATATTGTAAGCGTATTTTACTTTTTACCCTTACCAAAGTCTATTTTAAATAATGGTGGAAGGGCCACAAATAATCTACCATCTTCAATTAATGGTTTCATATAACGATAGAAGAATGTTAATAGTAAACATTGGATATGACCTCCATCCTCGTCGGCATCGCTCATGATAATTACTTTAGAATATTCACAGTCTTTAATATCAAAGTTAGAACCATATCCGGCGCCTATGGTATAGATCATAGTGTTTATTTCTTCATTTTTTAAGATTTCTTCTTCTCTTGTTTTCTCAGTATTTAAGACTTTTCCTCGAAGTGGTAATATAGCTTGATATCTTCTATCTCTTCCTTGCTTTGCTGAACCGCCTGCTGAATCTCCCTCGACTAAAAATAATTCTTTTTTGGTTTTGTCTTTAGATTGAGCAGGAGTTAATTTTCCTGATAAGGCTCTTTCTTTAGGTGTATTTTTTTTACCTTTTCGAGCTTCTTCGCGGGCTTTTCTTGCAGCTTCTCTGGCTATTTTACTACGAAGAGATTTATTAATTATATCGGTTGCAATTGCTTTATTTTCTTCTAAGAATACTTTTAATTGTTCTGTAACTATTGCATCAACTGCAGTTCTAGCTTCAGGAGTTCCTAGCTTTCCTTTGGTTTGACCTTCAAATTGTAAAAGGGATTCTGGTATTTTTAGAGAAATAACAGCTGTTAGCCCTTCTCTTACGTCTCCACCTTCAAGAGCTTTATCTTTTGCTTTTATAAAATTATTACTTTTGGCGTAGTCATTAAACACCCTTGTTAGAGCAGTTTTAAATCCCCAACTTCGTGAGAACCACCATCTATTGTTTTAACATCGTTTACGAATGATACTATATCCTCACTATAAGTATCTGTATATTGCATAGCAACATCTACTTCGATATTATCTTTTGTTCCACCTAAATGAAGAACTTTGTGTAAGAACACATTTTTTCCTTTATTTAAATATTCTACAAATTCATCAATTCCACGATCATAACAATATTTATTTTTCTCTTCCATCTTCTTCATCTATTACTTCAATTGTAATTCCTTTCATTAGGAAGGCACTTTCCTGCATTCTTTCACATACTGTAGTGAATGAAAAATTGGTAGATTGAAATATTTCACTATCTGGAAGAAAACGAACTGTTGTTCCTGTTTTGTTTTGTAGTACCGATTTTTTTTAAAGGTACAGTAACATGTCCTCCATTTTCACAACGCATGTAATAAGTGCCTTTATCACGGTTAATTGTTACCTCTACCCATTTTGATAAGGCGTTAACAACACTTGCACCTACACCGTGAAGTCCTCCTGATACTTTGTAACCGGAACTTTCAAATTTTCCACCGGCATGTAAGACAGTAAATATTACTTCTGGTGTTGGTTTTCCAGACTGATGCATTCCAACCGGTAATCCTCTACCGTGATCTTCTACACTTACTGATTTATCTGAATGAAGAGTTATTTTTATATAATCACCAAAACCATTAATAGCTTCATCTATAGAATTATCAACAATTTCCCATATTAGGTGATGAAGTCCACGTTTATCGGTAGAACCAATATACATACCTGGTCTTTTTTCTAACAGCATCTAGACCTTCTAGAATTTTTATCGAGTTATCATCATATTTTAATGCCATTTCTACACATCCTTACTATCCTATTATACTGAAAAAGTAAATTAAAAGTAATTATCTTTACAATTATTTACATATTTTTATTTCACTTTTTACTATTTTATCATAAAAAATTTTGGATTGACAAAATTAATTTTTGAAAAATAAAGAAAGCATCTTTTTCTTTATTACAAGATACTTTCCTATTTTACTTCTATTACATAATCTGTTTGGAAGGTTGCTATTCCACTACACTTATAACCATTGCAGTTACCATTCTTTTGGTATGGATTACAGCCTTTATCGCAATTTGGACTGAAGATTTTAATAGCGTATTTACCGGATTCTTGAGGAATACTAAGTTCAACACTTGGTTTAGAACCATTTTGCCAATCGTCATTTGCTCCTTTGATGGTTATTGATTTATTATTATAGCATGATGCTTCGCTATATTTTCTTGATGTTGTAAAACAGATTTTTCTAATATAATCATTATCAGCTGATGCCATAAGGTAAGTTCCAACGTTATTAGTTAAATCAAGACTAACTTTTATTTTTTTAGTGTCTGTTGTTTCGGCAAAGGCTATTTTGGTGCTGACATATTGATTGCTAGTATTCTTCCAGCTATTTGTATTACAGTTATAACAATTTTTATAAACTGTAAGTTTTTGATACATTACATTTCTTGATTATATAGAACTGAACTACCATTACTTCCATTACCAATAGTTGCATATCTATATTTGATATTTAGTGGTGCTATATCATTATAAGTTTTTTCAGTTTTGACGATTATTTTTTTTTCATCACTGACGTTTGATGCATTATCTTTTTACTTTAGCGTAGTATGTTCCATCAGTTACAGTATATACATTACTATTTCTAGAAGTCCAGGTACAACTTGCGCCTTTTTTTCTAAGACATACTGCATTTATTCCAGAATCTGCATCTGTACCTGTAACAGTAATTTTTTCCTCCACTTTGTTTAGTGGAAACTTCGGGCTTTTTCTTATCAACTTTTGCAAGGGCCCAGTCTAATGTTTTAGTATTACCAGCTTTATCGCTTACCTTAAAGCGGACGCTTGATTCACCAGTGGCATCTACTCTTCTTTGATTTTTGTTTATCCAGATATTATTAGCTTGATTTTGAACGGTGCTATCACCATTACCTGTTGCACTACCATATTTGACATTGTAGTTATATGTGGTGGTATCTATACCACTTGTAGAGTCACTGCCGTTTGCTTCTAATAGAACACTATATTTTGTCCATGATCCAAAACTATATTGTACTCTATTGGCACTTGTGACTATATCTCCTGATGTGTTAACGTATTGATAATTTCCATTGCTATCTTTTTTCATGAGATATCCTCTAAAAAACTAAGATTTGGTACTGTTGAATCTTTTTTAACTGTTTTACTACAAGTATTTTCGTTATTAGCTTTATCCTTAACATATCCATAGTAGGTAGTTCCTGTAGTATCAGTACTTAGAGTTAAGGCACTGGTATTGTTATATGTTTTTGAATTGGTATTTAATAGACCATATTCCAAAATACCACTATTTACATTGTTCTTTTTGGGATCTGTTCTTGAAAGAGCAATACTTACATTACTTGTATACCAATTATTTTTTCCTACAGTTCCTGTTGCTGTCACGGTACAAGTTGGTGATGTCTTATCTAAGTATGCACTACCACTACAAGTATTAGTATTTCCAGCATTATCTGCTACTTGAATAGTAACATTAGAACTACTAGTATCTGTTGTGAATCTTCTCTCTACAGTTTTTTGCTTACAACCACTTCCACCATTATCTATACAATTTGCTTGAAGTAATATGTCTTCTTTACTCCAAGAATTAGTTGTATTTGAGCCTGTTACGGTACAAGTTGGTTTTGTTTTATCAATTTTATAATCACTTGATTTAACCTTTGAAGTGTTTCCTTCGTCATCGTAGCAGATGACTTCCAAATTACTAATACCTTCTTTAGTTATTTTAGCGTTATATATTTTAGCCATATATTTACTAAATAAAATATCTTGAGTGGAATTATTGTTTAAAAGAACATCAAAACTTTCTACGGCTCCCTTTTTTTCTATATCAACATTAATATTATTGTTTGTCCAAGTTCCATTAGTATAGTTTTTGGCAATAAATTTTATTTGTTTACTACAATCTAAGATATAGTTTAAAATTACGCTGCCACTTTCTGCATCACTATTTTCGCCACCTCTATTATATGCCCAAGCCTTTAAATAGTATGTGCCTTTACTATCAAGAGTGATATTTACTGTTCTTTCTAATTTAGTTTGATCCTTATAGTTTTTCCAACCTGTATCATAATAAACTAGATCATCTTTATTAGCTATTTTTTTATAAATAACATATCTATAGCTTGCTACTCCGGGATTTAATTTTGAAGAATTAGCGCTATCGCTTATAGTTAGTTTCATTTGATAATCTTTATTTGGAGTATTGGTTATGTTTGTTCCTTTGGCAAGAGAAAATTTGATAGTTGGTTTGTTGTAAGTTTCTGTCTGATAAGTATTATTACAATCTAAATATGGTGTGTATAGATATTTAGCATCACTTAGTTTTGTTGCACATACTTTACTAGTATTTACATTGCATGCTTTTTTATTGTAATCTAATATTTTTTCTATGTATCTAAATTTGATGAGAGTATTTAGACTAACACAACTTTTTTCTCCTCCTGCGGTTGGTAGTTTTCCTTTATTATCATTAAAGAATTCTTTTCCTGCATTGTTTAACATTTCTTCTTCTGTTTTGTAATATGATTTTTTAGATTTTTCTACTATTTTGTTGTAACTGACGATGGCAAGACTCGAAAGAATTGCGAGTATTACAATTACCGCTAGAAGTTCTACTAAAGTAAAACCATCTTGTTTCTTTACTTTCATTTTTTCACCTTCTACTATTACTAATTTTAAAGTATATAGTAAAATAATGCAAGAAAAAAAGCTAGTATAATCTAGCTTATCCTTCTATAGAATTTGCTACACTACTAGCTACTTTTTTAATACCCTTTTTCATGTCTTCCATTGCATCGGGATTTTTTTGTTTATACCACATCCATGCTCCTGCTGTTAGGGCTGATGCTGTAATGGCTAACATTACTTTTCCTTTTTTCTTCATTATATTCACCTCATAAATAGTATGGTGAAATTTTTTTATTTTATGCCTTCGATTAAAAATTTTTTTATAGTTGTTCTTCGTAAATCATTATTATTGTTTTTAATAGCTATTTTTAAGGCTTCAATGTCACCAATTAAGTATAATTTCTTTTTACAACGTGTAACAGCAGTATATATTAATTTACGATAAAGCATTTTTTGAAAATTTTTAACTATAGGTATAATGACAATATCGAATTCACTACCTTGGCTTTTATGAATTGATGTGGCATAAGCTTTTTTAAAATTTAAAAAGTTACTTGGACTATATTTAACAACGTTACCATCGAAATCAATATATATTTCTTTTTTGGAAGTATTATTAATACGTTCTATTATCCCAACGTCTCCATTAAAAACATTATCATCTGGCATATTGGTTAATTGTATTACTTTATCCTGCTCTCTATATAATATGTTAGATATTAATATTTCTTTTCTTTCAGAAGATTTAGGATTAAATATTTTTTGTAAGTGTTCATTGATAGCGTCTATACCATTAATTGTTTTATACATGGGTGCCAATACTTGAAAGTTTTTATATGAATAATCTAAATATGTTGTTGATATTTCTTCTATATTGGCTAAAAAACATTATCATTTGAACAGCTTATAAATGTTAAGTCCTCTGTTTTATTAAATATCTCTTCATCAAGGCATCCTTTTTTGATATCATATGCTAAAGTTATGATGTTTGAGTTTTTCTTGTTGACGATAAAGCTCATTTAAACGGATAACATTTACTTTTGAACTAGCAATAAGATCTTCTAATACTTGTCCTGGTCCAACACTTGGTAACTGGTCAACGTCTCCAACCATAATTATTTTAGTGTTTATACTTAGTCCCTTTAAAAAGACTTGAAAATAAATATGTATCAATCATACTTGCCTCATCTATTAAAAACAAATTCAACCTTACTTTTATTATATTCATTTATTTGAAATTTATTGGCTTCTTTATTCCATCTTAAAAAACGATGAATAGTTGATGCTTGAAGATGGGTTTGCTCACTCATTCTTTTTGCGGCTCTTCCTGTTGGGGCTAGTAAGGCTATTCTATCCTGTAATTTTTCGTAATTATATTTTTTAATCATTCGATATAATTCGCAGATTGCACGCATAATGGTAGTTTTACCTGTACCAGGTCCACCAGTTATAATAAGAAAGTTTTTTAAATAACTATTTTTGATGGCTTCTAGTTGGTCCTTATTATATTTTAAATCGAAATATGACTCTAGTTCTTCTATATCATTATCAATATTTTTGGCTTTGTTGTCCTCTTTCTTTTGCATTAAGATATTAATTCTATTTACTATATAGGTTTCAGCATCATACATTTCTTTAGTGTAATAGGCTTCATCTAACTCTACCACTTCTTGACTTTTTTTAAGATTACTAAGACATTCAAGGACTTTTTCATTACTTATTTTTGTCATTAATACTTTTTCTAGGTAAGGTATTAATTCATTTAAATAATAATAACTATGACCATAACTATTACTTAGTTCATTCATTATATATATAATAGCGATTCTATTCTTTTAGTGTCATCTAATGGTGTGTTATTTTTTAATGCTATTTGATCTATTCTTTTGAATTTAATTAAATCTATATCTTTTTCTATTTGATAAATATTATTGGCGATTACTTCTAGAGTTTTTTCATGGTAATAGTTATAGATAATCATAGATTCTTTGGATGTAAAACCTAAGTTAGTTAGCTTTATAATAGTATCATAACTTCTTTCATATTCTTTTAATTTTGTGTGAAGTTCTTGGACATTTTTTTTCTGTAATACCGGGTATTAATAATAAATTATTAGGGTTTTCCAGAATTGTATTTAAAGTGTTTTTGCCTAAGATATTGACTATTTTAGTAGCTTTGGCCTCTCCTATTCCTTTAAATAATCCAGAGGTTAAGAATTCTACTATACTATCTTTTTCTTCAGGTTTGCAGCGATCATAACTTTCTACTTGAAATTGCTTACCATATTTTTCATGTTCTATAAACTTACCATAGAATATATAAGTATCAATATCGTTTAATTCATGAAAATAACCAGTGAATGTAATTGTTGTATTAATATATGTCTTTGGTATATTTTCACTGGTTTCTTTTTACTTTAAATAATCCTACTACATAGCCGGTTGATGATTGAAAGATATTTCTTTTATATTCTCCCTTAATATATTCAAAATTATTCATCTATTAATTCTCCTATAACGTAAGGATAGGAAACTGAGGTGATTTTTACCATTTTAAGTAAATCATTTGGTAATACTTTGTTGATTTTTACATGTAAAAAGTTTCCTGTGTGGCCATAGGTTATACCATCTTTTTTATTATTCTCTGTTAATACTTCTACAGTTTTTCCAATGAATTTATTCATATATTCTATTTCAAGTTCTTTGGATAATTCTATTAGTCTTTTAGCTCTTTCTTTTTTTATTTTTCCATCAACTTGATTTGGCATGCTGGCAGCCTTAGTATTTTTTCTTATTGAATATGGGAAAACATGGATTTTACTGAAAGCTATAGATTGTGCTGTTTTTAGAGTTTGTTCAAACAATTTTTCATCTTCTCCTGGAAAACCTACAATTATGTCTGTTGAAATTGAAATATCTGGTCTAATAGATCTTATTTGTTTTATTTTATTTTTGTAGTAATCAAGATTATATTTTCTATTCATAGCCTTTAATATTTCATCTGATCCAGCTTGTAATGGAATATGTAGATGGTCAACTATTACTTTATTGGATTTAATTACTTCCAAAACAGCATCATTTAATTCTGTTACTTCAATCGATGAAATTCTTAGACGTTTTAGCTTTTCTATTTTAACTAATTCTTTTTAATAGATTAGCAAAATTTGTTTTTAAATCAACACCATAATTACCGGTATGAATTCCAGTTAGAACGATTTCTTGATAACCGTTTTTCAGTAAGCGTTTTTACTTCTTCTATTACTTTGTTAAAATCTTTACTTCTACAAGCTCCTCTAACATAAGGAATGATGCAGTAACTACAGAAGTTTCTACAACCATCTTGTATTTTAACGAAGGCTCTAGTTCTACCTTCAAAAGTTGTAATAAACATGTCTTCAAATTCTTTTTTTTTCTTCGCTAGTGATATCTCTGATAGCGGTTTTTTTAGAAAAATATTCATCTAAAAGAGATACAATTTTACTCTTATCTTTGGTTCCTAAATATATATCTACTCCATCTTCTTGATAATCTTTATTTGCTTCAATGAAACATCCCATTACAACTATACAGGCGTCTTTATTCCTCTTAATAGCACTTCTTATTATTTTCTTTGATTTACTATCGGCGCTATTGGTTACGGTACAAGTATTTATAATATAAATATCACAAATATCGTCAAATTCTCCTATGGTATAGCCATTTTGTTTTAACTTATCAATAACATATTCACTTTCATACATATTTACTTTACAACCTAATGTATATATTCCAACTTTCATTTATATCCCTCATTTACTTCCAATAATATTATAAATATTTTTATTTTAAATTTCTAATTTTTTAAGTACAATATGAATTTTATCATAGATAATTAATTCACGCTATAGTTTATTGCAACTTCTATTACAATAAAAAATGTAAATACTTATTTGTATTCACATTTTATGACCTTATTTAATCTAATTTTTTTTGTAATTCTTTTAGAGCGGCAATAAATTCATTTGTTTTTCTAATTTCGGCATCAAATTTTTCATAATTGGCTGTATTCTCTAAAAAGCTAGTTCATTACTATTAATTTGAGGTGGATTAATTTTTTCTGCTTCTTCAAATTGTTTTCTTTCAATACCATATACAGGTGAAATAATTGGACTACTTTTAAAGCCTTGCTCTGTTTCTTTGTATGGAACTCTTAAAGGTTTTTGTTCTTCTTTGATTGGTGCAATAGCGATATGTTCGTCAAATTCTACCTTTTTAGTTAATTCTCTTTGAACATCAGCAACTGTTGTTAATGGTGCAACTTCTTCTATTACAACATCTTTTTCAATAGCGGCAATCTTTTTCTTTTCTTCTTCCCATTTGGCTTGTAAATCAGCAATACTAATTGGTTCGTTTCCTTCGTCTTGATACTGGATTTCTTCATTTTTTTACATAGATGTCTGAAGCTTTGGCCATAAGTTCATCTAGACTGATAATGGCATTTTCTTCTTGTTCTTTTTCGAAATTTGTTAAAGCTATATTTTCTTCTTCAACAGGTTTTTCTTCTACTAATTCTTCTTTTTTACTTTGCTCTTCCTTTATGGTTAACTCTTGAGTAATACGTTCTAATTCTTTTCTAGCTTGTTCTTGATCTAACTCTATAGGAGCGTAGGTTAATTCTTCTACTTCTTCCTTTTTCTCTTCTTCTTTATTTATTGCTTCACTTGTTACATTAGTTTCTACATTAGTAGGTTCTTCTTGAACTTTTACTTCTTGTACTTGGGGTTCTTCTTTAATATCTTTAGATAATTCCTCAATAATATCTACATTTTCAAGTGGAACTACTTTAGTAATCGTTACTGGCTCTATTTCTTCTTTTTTGTTCTACCACAGTTTCTATTTTTTCTTCTTTTTCATTGGCAACTATATTTTCAAGCTCTTTAGTATTTTGTTTTTTGCCTTCTTTTATTACTATTCTTTTTTAAATAATATGAAATAAATACTCCCATACACAATACAAAACAAGTAATATATATAATTATTGCATTAGAACTTGTTAAAAATTCTATTAGATTATCCATAACTTACACCTCTATTTTAAGTCTAGCATAATATATTCTAGTTGTGAACTAGTTTATTCTTTTTCTATAGTTTTTCTACTTTTTTTGACAACTGGATTTACACTGTAACCACATCTATATATTAACACAAAATATCTGTTTTTATCTAAATAAATTTCTATTTTTATATATTTTTCATATATTTAAGTATATTAGAGGACGATATATGAAAGAAAAATTTATTAAATCAACGATTATTTTAATTATAGGTGGTATAATTACAAAAAAATTCTTGGGATGTTAAACAAAGTTATTATGGCAAGATATTTAGGAACTGAGGGCCTTGGGATTTATATGATGATACTTCCATCATTTATTTTATTTTTAAATATTTCATCATTTGGTTTTCCAGTTGCTGTTTCTAAATTAGTTAGTGAAGATGATAGAAATAATAAAAAATTAATTTTCACTTCGATTATTTTTGTGCTTTTTATTAATTTTTTTGTTAATGATATTTATTTTGTTTATAGCAAAGTATTTATCTTTTTAATTTACTACATGAAAAAAGAAGTTATTACGCTATCATGGCAATAAGTTTAGTTATTCCTTTTGCTAGTATATCTGGAATACTAAGAAGTTACTTTTTTGGACGGGAAAGAATGGGACCCCATGTAATTTCACATATCACAGAAGACATTGTAAGAATAATTGCAATGGTTATTGGGGTACCGTTTTTTATGTATAAGGGAGTTGAGTACGCTGTCTGTTTTGTAATACTTACTAATATTATTTCTGAAGTTACTTCTATTTTAATTTTATTTTTCTTTTTACCTAAAAACTTTAGTTTGACAAGAAGTGATGTTAAACCTAGTAAAATTTATTTAAGGGATTGTCTTTCTATTAGTATACCGACTACGGCCACAAGATTAATTGGATCTATTTGCTACTTTTGGAACCTATTATTTTAACTGGCGTTTTGTTATATGTTGGTTATCCTAATTCTGTTATCGTAAGAGAATATGGAATTATTAGTGGATATGCTCTACCATTAATTTTACTTCCAAGTTTTTTCAGCAATGCAATTAGCCAGGCACTACTTCCAGTAATTACTAAAAAGTATAAAATGAGAGATATTGCCGGTGTAAAAAGAAAAATAAGGCAAGGTATAGCCTATTCTCTCCTTATTGAATACCGTTAACTATTGTTTTGGAAATGTTTCCAGATAAGTTATTAAAACTACTTTATAATACGACAAGTGGTGTATCTTATATCAGATTTTTAGCGCCTGTTTGTCTTTTACAATATATTCAAGCTCCGCTTGCTTCTACTCTAGATGCACTTGGAATGTCTAAAGAGAACTTCACGTCTAATCTGGCTGGAGTTTTAACAAGACTTGTAATGCTACCACTCTTTTCACTGACAAAAATTGGAATGTGGGGGTTAATATTTTCAACTAGTTTGAATATTGCAGTAGTTACAATGATGAACATAAAGCAGGTTAGAAAAAAATTAGAGTAAAGAAAAAAGATAATAAATATCTTTAATTATAAATATATAATTCATGTTGGGCTCTTGTACAAGCAACATAAAGTAAATTTTTTTCATTACGCTTATATTTTGATAATGGATCGTTATATACAATAACGCAATCAAACTCTAGTCCTTTCGCTAAGTAAGCTGGAATTATTACTAAATCACTATTTATTTCTTTCGTATTATCATTAATTAGAGAAACATTAATATCGTTTTTTATAGTATTGTATAACTTTGTTGCTATATAATGATCTTTAGCAATAATAGCCATTTTTAAATATTCTAAGGATAAAACATTTAAATCATCTAAAATGGTTTTTTTTCAAATTACTAATATTAGACCGATATATAACTGGTTTGGAGTTTTCTCTTCTAATAGCAGTGACATGATTTAATCCTAATATTTTATTGGTATAATCAATTATTTCTTTTGATGAACGATAAGTTTTTTGCAATTCTATATATTTTGAACATGGAAATATTTCTACTAAGTCTTCTAATGTTTCGTGTTTTATAATATGGATTAATGTTTTGATTAACATCACCTAGAATGGTAAATGAGGCTTTTTAAATATTTTAGAAATTATTATATATTGTAATGTAGTGTAATCTTGGGCTTCATCTATAACTACCTGTTTAATTGATTGCTCATAACTAAAACCAGAAAGCATACCTTTAAGATACGCTAATAAAATACTATCTTCATAATTTAAAACTTTTTTATCTATGAAAGATGATATTTCTTCTGGAGTGAGTTTAATTCTACAAAAACTTTGACATGAAAAAGTGCTTATATATTAACTTATAATCTTCTTTAAAGTTAGCACATTCTTTTAACAATTTGATGAAAGTCTTTTTCTTCTTTAATGATCCCTTATAGAATGAGAAACATAGTTTCTCTGCCATTTCTTCAATACGCGCAAATAAAGGTAAGCGATCATATTTATAATGCAGTAGATCATTTAACTCTTCCTTTGAAATAAAATCTGTCTTGCCTTCTGTTAAATCTTTTATATATCTACAACTTTTTTCATAAGCTTTTATATATTTTTGTAAAATCTTCTATTATAAGATTACTTTGTTTATATTTTACTAACTCAATATTTTGTTCTTCATGTGTATAATATCTACAGATAAAATTAGAAAAAGTTTCTATTTCTTTATATTCTGTAATAAAAAAGCTTAGATAATCATCAAATGTTGTTTGCAAAGTATTATCTTCTCCTAATTCTGGAAGAACATTAGAGATGTATTCTGTAAATATGTTATTAGGAGAAAATATTAAAATATTATTAGAATTTAAATGTTCAAGACGATATAAGAGAAAGGCAATTCGATGGAGAGCTACTGAGGTTTTACCACTTCCAGCAATTCCTTGGACAATTAAATTTTTATCTTCAAGATTTCTTATTACTTTGTTTTGTTCTTCTTGAATGGTATTGACGACATTTTTCATTTTGGAACTTGATGATGTAGCTAGAACATCTTGAAGAAATTCATCATCTATATTAATAGAATTGTCAAAAACATTTATTAAGGTGTTATCTTCTATTTTATATTGTCTTTTACGTAGGAGTGTTCCTTCAAATTTTCCACCAGGCGCAAAGAAGTAACAAGGACCAGTTTCAAAGTCATAAAACAAACTACATATAGGACTTCGCCAATCGTAAACTATATTATTTTTGTCTTTATCTTTTAAATATGTTGTAGATATATATATGGTTTCTTTTTCACTTTCTTCATTATCTTGATAGACTATGGATGCAAAATATGGCTTCCCTTTGATTCTTAGAAGTCGTTTTAAATAATCTTCTTCACGCAAGACTTTACTTTCTTCTTCTCCAGTAGATGATTTAGCTTGGGTGATGTCTCCTGCATCAAAGGAAGAAAAATCTTGCCAAGCCAACTTTTTAAAGTCTTGAAGATCATCTTGGAGAATTTTAGTTCTTTTTTGTAACAATGTAATTTCATCATCTAATACTTGAGCTGTTTTTTTTAACTTTTCTCGTTCAATTAGTTCCTCTTCTTTTGATACTGCCATATTTTTCTCCTTAAAAAAGCTCACTAGGAGCTTACTTATTTAATAATTGATTTAATAAATCTATAAATTCTTTTTCTATAATTTTTAATCTTTCTTCAGTTTTAGCTTCAAAACGAGCAGTGATATTTGGACCAGTATTAGATGCTCTTACTAAAGCAAAACCATCATCAAATAAAACTTTGACACCGTCGATAGTTAATGTTTTATAATTCTTAGATAAAAAGCATATTCATATACTTTATTTACAATATTAAATTTTTTTCATCAGTTGATTTAAACTTTAATTCTTCAGTTGAATAGTACTTTGGAATGTCACTAACTAATTCATCGACAGTCTTGTCAGTACGTGATAATAGTTCAACCATTCTAAGACCAGCGTAAAGTCCTGAATCAAATCCTGGGAAACGATCGTTAAAGTATACGTGACCAGATAATTCTCCTCCTCCTAAAGGGAGATTTAATTCATGAACACGGGCTTTAGTATAGGAATTCCCTGTTCGATAACATTCTTTTTACCACCAAGTTCATCTATGACGTCTTCTACAGCTTTAGAACATTTTATATCATATAGGAAAGTCTCCTATTTTCTACTTTATCAAAAATATCACGAATCATTAATATTAGATAATGGTCTGTTGGAATATATTTTCCTGTATTGGAAACAACTCCAATACGATCTCCATCTCCGTCAAAAGCAAGTCCTACGTCAGCCTTTGTTTCTATTACTTTCTTTTTTAAAGCTGCTAAATTTTCTTCAACACATGGATCTGGGTGATGATTTGGGAAACTACCATCACTTTCTGTAAATAGTGGTACAACATCTATAGGAAAACAATTATATAATTCTTCAGCAATTATACTTGTAGTACCATTTCCACAATCAATTACTGCTTTTATACGCTTCTTTCCAAATGAAAGACATCTTTTAAATAAATCAAAATATTCTTTCTTAATATCATATTTGGTAACTGTTCCTTCGCCTTTTTTGAAATTATGAGCCATCATATAGTCATAAAAGTCCTGAATTTCTTGTCCTTTAGCGTTACCTTTTTCATCTAAAGCAAATTTAAATCCATTATCATCTTTAGGATTGTGAGACGCCGTTACCATAACACCGGATGGAATTCCTAATTTGATGCAGGCATAATAATACATTGGGGTTGTACAAAGCCCTAAACTAATTATATCAACACCTGTTTCTTTTATACCTTCAATTAGGGCCGCATATAATTCATCTGATGATAATCTATTATCATGACCAACAACGCATTTCTTTTTACCTAAATCTTGAATTTTACTACCAAAGGCTAGACCGATTGTATAGGCAGTTGACGTTACTATATCTTTTGGATATACTCCTCTTATGTCGTAACCTCTAAAAATTTTTCTTTCAATATTTGTATTAATCTCCATATTTTCTCCTTATTATTTATCTATATTTTTATTTTTTACTTTTTGAATTTCTCTAGTAATTGAATCTTTATATTCATCTGTTTTATCTTTTAATTTTTTTTCTAATATTTTGTACTGTTTTCTTAAATTCAATAAATTCTTTCTTATTAAATTTATCGGTTTTTGGAAAGGCTTTAAGCAATCTGTTAAATAAATATGATTTCTTTTTAATTTTCTTAATAACTTCTTCTCTAGCTATTTCGGTAGCGTCTTTTCCTTTGAAGTCAGCAAGGGTTTTTCTAACACTTATTAGTGTTGTAAATGTTACTACTAAATCGGTTAAAAATATTACTAAACAGATAAGACCTACTACTATTAAGACAGTATGTGGTACTTTGTCTAATAATCCTCTAATAAAAAGGATAGACAAAATATACAACAATTAATCCTGCAAAACCAAATAAGATTGAGTTTAATAAGCATATTCTTCCATCGACGTTGAAACGATATTCAGAATAATCCCACCAACGAACTTTAAATAGTTTCTCCATAATCCAGCTTGTAAAATATTCAAGTGTTGAACAAACTATTATTGTTAGAAAAAAGAGCGTTATTGGATCAGAAAAATATTTTCTTAATAGGATTAATGTTGCTATACATCCTACTCCATAAATTGGGATATAGGGACCTATTAAAAATCCTCTATTCCAAACTAGCTTTTTATCTTTTATTGAACAGCAAGTAACTTCCGCTATGTAGCCAATCATACTTGCTATAAAGAAAAACATAAACAAATACATTACTTTGTATACTACATTATACATACTAATACCACCTATTATATATATTATCATATAATCAAAAAAAATCACCCAAATTTTTTGGATGACTTTACATTTATATACTTTTTTATTATGGATTTAATCTATTTGGTCCTCTAAATAAGAATTGTGACTCTTTTATTGTTGGAATGTCTAAAAGTAACATTGTTAGACGGTCTACTCCAATTGCAAAGCCACCATGTGGAGGACAACCGTATTTAAAAAATTCTAAATAGAATTTAACATCTTCTCCTAGTCCTTTACTCTTAGCATTTTCACAAATTTTTTCATAACGATGTTCTCTTTGAGCACCACTTGTTATTTCAACTCCGCGCCATATTAAATCATAACCTTTACGTAATTTTCCTTCTTCATTTCTCATATGATAGAAAGCTCTTTTATCAGCTGGATAATCAACTACAAATAAGAATTCGTGATTAAATTTTTCTTTAGCGAGTTTATAACTTAATTTTTCTGCTTCAGTAGTTAAATCAGTTTTTTCACTTTCTGGAACTTTATAATTATATCTTTCTTCTAATTCTTTATAAACATCACTTAATTTCATTACAGGGAAAGGTAATGTTGGAACTACTATATCAAGTCCAAATGTTTCTTTTACTTTTTCGCCAAATTCTTCTTTTAATTTAGTAATGGCATATGTTAACATTTCAGCTTCTAAATTCATAACATCTTCATAGCTGTTAATGTATGAAAATTCAACATCAAAACTGGTAAACTCAGTAGCATGTCTTGAAGTATTAGAATTTTCTGCTCTAAAGCATGGGGCAACTTCAAATATTTTTTTCTAGTCCACTAGCCATAGCCATTTGTTTATAGAATTGAGGTGATTGAGCAAAGGTATGCCTTACGATCAAAGTATTTAACTTCAAAAACTTCTGCCCCACTTTCACTTGCTGCACCTATTAATTTAGGAGTATGAATTTCTATAAAGTTGTTGTTATATAGATATTCTCTCATATATTTTATAAAAGATGATTGTACCATAAACATTAATTGATTCTTTTCACTTCTTAAATCTATAAATCTATAATCTAATCGAGTATCTAAGTTTACACCATCAATATTTTTATAGTTAAATGGAATTTCATGTTCGCTTTTACTTGTGACTTCTATTTTTTCCGGAATTATCTCCATGCCATTTAATTTAACTTTAGGAGATGAGATTAATTTTCCAGTTATTTTTACTGTACTTTCAAGTGGTAAAGATTCAATTAATTCTACCATTTCTTTGTTTTTTTCTTCACTTTTTTCAATGGTAACTTGAACTTTTCCTGTTAAATCCTTAACTATTACAAATTGAACCCATTGTAAGTTTCTAATACTATCAACAAATCCACTAAATTCGATTTTTTGATCTAAATGTTTATTTAAATCTTTTGCGTATATTCTCATTTTAATCTTCTCCTTCATGATGATGAGCACAACAATCATCACAGCAACAGTTATCTGTTGCTAAATTCTGTCCTAGTTTTTCTAAATCAAAATCGCATGATTCATCATCTACTAGTTTTCATCTAAATAGTAAATTAAATATTCTATTTGAATTTTTTTCTTCTTCTTTTGTGGTACAATTCTTTTTACTTGAACTTCACCATTATTTAAATCATCACTATTTAATATTAGTAAAAATTTAGCTTTTAGTCTATCAGCTTGTTTAAACTGGGCTTTTAAACTTCTACCAGTATATTCAGTGTCAGTTGAAAAACCAGCCATTCTTAATTCTTGTTGCAAATATAGAGCATATTTTTTTCTTCATCATTGACATACATTATAAATAAATCTATATCATCTTTTATCGGAAGTTCAACTTCTTGTTCTTCTAAAGCCAAAAGAACACGACTGATACCTGATGCAAAACCTATACATGGAGTATCTGGACCACCAAGTTCTTTTTACAAGGCCATTGTATCTTCCTCCAGCACCAATTGTTTGAGCGTTATTTAAAGCATCAAGATCGACTTTTTATTTCAAATACGGTGTGATTGTAATAATCAAGTCCTCGCACGATTTGAGGATTTACTTCATAAGGAATTTCTAATATATCTAGATATTCTTTTTTACTTCGTCAAAAACGTTTTTTACTGTCTTCATTTAAATAGTCAATTGTTGTAGGAGCATTCTTTACTATTTCGCTTTCTCCATCTATTTTACAGTCAAGGATACGAAGAGGATTTTTTTTCAAGTCTTTTTTACAATCATCACATAGCTTATCAGCATAAGGTGTTAAATAGTCAAGAAGTGCATTACGATAGGCTATTCTTGATTCATTGTCACCCAAAGGAATTGATTTCAACCTTTATGTTTTTTTAGACCTAACATTTTATAAATATTTACGGAGAAATAACTTCCGCATCACTAAATGGATCAGATGATCCTAATACTTCATAACCAAATTGAGTTAATTCAATGATCTCTACCTAATTGAGGTCTTTCATAGCGATACATTGTACCATTATAATAACATTTTACAGGTAAATCGTTATTACCATACATTTTGTTTTCTATAAATACGTACTACTCCAGCAGAGTTCCTTCTGGTCTAAACTTCTACCTCCAATGTTTCTGGAAAAATCATAAGTTTGTAACTATATTCACTTGTATCTCCTATATCAATGATGAAATAAATCAGTTGATTCAAATAATGGTATGGATATATGTGTCTGTGTTTTTGCATTACGCCATCTACTATTTCTTTATATATTTAGCTTTTACCAAATATATCATTGTACCTTTTAGGGTTTTGTTATCTTAAGAATTCTCCCTAGTGTGTTCAAAACTAACATAGTTATTATACACTAATTTATATTTAACTGTTTTTTTCTATCTTTGAGTTGAGAACAGGATATATTGCTGTGCGGATTCTGTTAGATTCTTTGTGTATATTCTCCATTGCTAAAGAATTTCATTTATTAATACTTAGAATTGTATCTTTTATAGTTATTTTTCATTCATTGATAAGAAATTTTAAATAGATTACCATAAACTTTTAAGGCTTCGTTATAAAGTCAATCTGTTGAAATCTTTAACATGTCCTCATTATTTAAAAAGTAATTAAAGAGGTATAACTGTTTATGACCTTTAAAAAACAGATAAACTCCTCGCTCATTGGTCAAGTTATTTTCAATTAAAAATTAAGCAAGTCATTTACCCTTTGATGGCGCTGCTAATTCAAAAACTGTTTTGATAAACAAATTGGTTAACCTGCTTGTATTCTTTTTATTATTTTTGTTAATCTCAGTTACTTTTGATATGTCTACCTCATGAACAAGATTAATCATGGTATTCAGTACCATACTTTTGATCTATTTTATATATTTATTTTTGGTATTAAAAGCAAGATTTTTACCCTATGTGGTGGGCGAATTGTTTTTTCAATTATATGTCTTATTTAAATCGATGAGGAGCACTCATCATTTTTTTCATAGTACCTTGACAACATTTTTATAAATATGGAGGAAGAAAGTTTATGGCTTTATGTTTCTGTACTTTGTTAAAAAGTATTTGGTCTTCCAATAGATTTTTAAATCCGTAAAGGGCTTATTTTGTATTGGCTTAGTTCTTTTTTGTCTCAAGTATTTCGAAATATAACATTTATTTCTTGCTTCTTTCTTTCAATTGATGCATTATGGGATGATCATTACAGGTCATCTTGAAAAAACCATGATGGCGTACCGTTGGAGTTGCTCACAGCCATTGTGGTCATTTATGGCTAGTGCTGCCAAACCCCTTAAAAGACTTTTTACATTAGAAAAATTATCTGTGTACGAATTGTATTTATACCACTCCTTCATTAATTGCCGCTATTATATAATGTAAAATGCAAATTTTGGTGGAAGAAAAAAGGCTTTGCTTCAACTTCAGTAAGCATCCATAATTTGGAATAACATTTTTTTACGTGATACACAGTTTCAATTTTGAATTCTACCTTGACTTAGTAATTTTATCATAACTTTGAGTAATAATTTCTTCACCTTTTATTATATAAATATAGAACCATTTTAATAATGTCAGTGACATATAAAGCTACTAAATTATAATTGTTAGCTTGAGCTACCTCATTCTAAAACATTAAGATTATTTATCCGTTATCTTCTTTTTAATATCATCAAAGTTCATAGTAAAGAATTGACCTACCAAAGTCTTGTTATTTACAGTATATAATTTAAAGTTATATGCATTCCTCAATGCTCATACCCTAGTAAGTTCGAGCCTTTAATAAATCCATAACATACTTCTTCATATTTCAGCAATCTTAGCAAGTTCAACCACAGCTTATCTAGTGGTGCTGTTGACAAAGCAATACGTAACTGAACGGCTATCGAT
>VOFK01000591.1_pt1 | contig 25997 bp, 42 predicted proteins | sample 5384121 | NCBI WGS metagenome assembly VOFK01 (sample SAMN12384730, study PRJNA508395) | human gut metagenome | isolation source: healthy gut J | host: Homo sapiens | reverse complement strand
TTCGCATTGTTGTCATTGAAGATAGACGCGCAGCCACGACAATGGCTGCCGCCTGACGATAGCTGTCCGGGGACGACACCGGCAGCGTCTGCCGTGAGCTTTCGCTCCGCTTCGCGGGTGCGGGGCACGCGATACTCCAGATGACCACTGCCAAGGCAAAGCCTTGAGGATATCTTCATTGAGCTTACCGACGGAGAAAAGGAGGCTGGCAAAGCATGAAAGCCGTATTCCGGCGTGAGCTGTCCTCATATTTCACGGGGCTTTCGGGCTGCGTGTTCGGCGCGTTCCTGCTGCTGTTCGCGGGGATATACACCATGGCCTACAACATCAGAGCCGCCGTCAGCAATTTTGAATATGTTCTGAGCAGCATGTCGTTTATCTTCCTTGTCATCGTCCCTATACTCACGATGCGCGTGTTCGCCGAGGAGAAGCGGCAGAAGACCGATCAGCTCCTCTATTCCCTGCCGCTTACGATGACCGAGGTCGTGATGGGCAAATACCTCGCGATGCTCGTCATGTTCCTGATTCCGCTGTGCATCATCGGCATATACCCGGCGGTGCTCTCTCACTTCGGCAAGGTGAACCTCGCCGCGGCCTACGGCGCGCTCGTCGGCTTCTTCTTCCTCGGTGCGGCGCTGCTCGCTGTCGGGGCGTTCATCTCCTCGGTCACGGACAGTCAGGGGCGTCGCGGCGGGGCTGTGCTGCAGCGCTGCTCGTGAACTACTTCCTCGCGAGCTTATCCAGCTTCTTTTCGTCCACAGCCTTCGCGTCCTTCGCGGCGCTGACCTTTGCCGTGGCGGCGCTGGCGCTGATATTCTATCTGATGACCAAGAGCGGTTTTACCTCGGCGGTCATCTTCATCGCGTCCGAGGTGCTCGTCTTTGTGTTCTACATTCAAAAAGACAGCTTCGAGGGACTGTTCCCGAATATACTCTCAAGCCTGTCGCTCTTCGCGCGCTTTGAGCAATTCGTGAGCGGCATCTTTGATGTGACCGCGATAGTGTTCTATATCACCGTGGCCGCCGTGTTCCTGTTTCTCAGCGTACAGGCCATGGAAAAGAGGAGGTGGAGCTGATGAAAAAAGAACGATACCGCAAATCGCCCGTTCTCTTCGCTCAGCACCCGCAGCTTCCACGCGGGCGGCTACAGCGTCGCGGCGGCGGTGATAGTGCTGGCGATAGCCGTCGCGGTGAACGCCCTCGTCGGCAATCTCCCTCGACATATACGAAGCTCGACACTACCGCAAACGGACTCTACACCGTCTCCGAGCAGACGGAAAAGGTCTTATCCGGGCTGGATGAGGACATTGACATTTATTGGATCGTCCAGAGCGGGTACGAGGACTCGAACATTGCGACGCTCCTTGACCGCTGCAGCCTGAGTGATAAAATAAGCGTGACGAAAAAGGACCCGGATGTGTATCCGACCTTTGCCAAGCAGTATTACGACGGGCAGCTCTACAACAACTCCCTCGTCGTCTGCCGCGGCGACCGTTACCGCTACATTGACTACAACAGTATCTACGAATACGACTATTCCGATTACTATTCCGGCGGCTCTGTCAGCCAGAACTTCGCCGGTGAGGGTGAGCTCACGAGCGCCATCAGCTACGTCGTGAACGACGCCATGCCGACGCTCTATATCCTCACTGGGCACGGCGAAGCGGAGCTGAGCTCCACGTTCAAGACCGCGATTGAGAAGCAGAATATCCAGACCGAGAGCCTGTCCCTGCTGACGGTCGAGGCCGTACCGGAGGACGCGGGGGCGCTGCTCATAAACACCCCCGCAGAGCGATATCTCCGAGGACGAGGCGCAGAAAAATTGCGGATTATCTCACCTCCGGCGGCAGGCTGATGCTCGTCACCGACCCGCCGAAGGACGGGGCGCTCACGAACCTTGAAACGCTCATGGCGGGCTACGGCGTTGAAGCCGTCAACGGCATCGTTGTCGAGGCGAACCAGAATAACTACGCATGGGGTACGCCCTATTATCTGCTGCCCGACCTCAAGAGCCACAGCATCACTGAACCGCTCATTGACGGCGGCTACTATGTGCTGCTGTCCATTGCGCATGGACTGCGCATAAGCGATACACTGCCCGACGGCGTGACGGCCGATCCCCTGCTCAGCACCTCCTCTTCCGCGTACTCCAAGGCCGCGGGCTATGACAGCACTACCTACGAAAAAGAGGACGGCGACATTGACGGCGCTTTCGCGCTGGGCGCTGCCGTCACCGCCGAAAATGACGACGGCAGCACGGCGCAGATAGTCTGGGTATCCTCGGGCGCGCTGCTGGATGAGCAGAGCAGCTCGATGGTCTCGGGCGGAAACCTCGACCTGTTTCTCAACGCTATCAGCTGGATGTGCGGCCATGAGGACGGCATATCCATCCATTCAAAGAGCATGAACTATGAATACCTCACGATAAGCAGCTCAAGTTGCCTCGGTGATGACCGCGGTCATTATCTGGCTGATCCCGGCGCTGTTCCTCGGTACAGGCGTCTGTGTATGGCTCAGAAGGAGGCGCAAATGAAAAGGGCAAAGAAACTGCTTATTCTCCTCGGTGTGCTCATCGTGGTGTGCGCCGCGGCCTTTGCCGCGTCAAAGCTGAACCCGGAGCTGAACACCGGTAATGACGACACCGACGGCTCCGCCGTGTTCACGCTCGATGCCGACTCCGTGACCGCGCTGAGCTTCAAGTACACGGGCAGCCTCAGCTTTGAGCACGATAATGGCACATGGTACTCCAATGACGATCCTGACTTTCCTCTTGACAGCTCGCGCATTGACCGCATGGTGAGCGCCATCAGCAGCATCAGTGCCGAACGCACGATAGACCAGCCCGCCGCGCTCTCTCGAGTACGGGCTGAGTGACCCGATATGTCAGGTGACTGTCGATACCGGCAGCGGCGAACAGTCGGTGCTCTCCTTCGGCAATGAAGCGGAGCTCGGCGGCAGCCGCTACATGTCCATCGGCGACGGCAAGGTGTTTGTCGACAAGAACATCATCGACAGCTTTGACTGCGCTCTTTATGATCTCGTCACCAAGGAGCTGCTGCCGGACATGAGCAATATCGTGAGCTTCACGGTCGAGTCCGGCGACAGTCACTACGAGCTTGACTATATCGAAAACAGCGGGCTTGCCTACAGTGACGGCTACGTCTGGTTCTATAAGGATGGGGACGATTACCTGACGCTCGACACTGCCCTGACGAATGCTTTCACCGGCAAGATAACCGGGCTTGCATGGGGCGAGTGTGTCAACTACAAGGCAAACGACGATGATCTCAAGGCCTACGGTCTGGCAGAGCCCACGGCCGTTGTCAAGGTGGACTACATCGAAAGCTCCGAGGTCGCCACAAACATGACCGACAGCGACGGCAACACTATATACGACACTCAGGAGACCGAGCACACTTTCAGGCTTGAGATAGGCAGCTATATTGACGATAAGTGCTATGCCCGCATCGCGGGCTCGCAGATGGTGTACCTCATCGACGGCACGATCTGCGACAATCTCCTACATGCGACGTACGAATCTCTCCAGCCGGACGAGATCCTTGACATGGATTGGGGCACTGTTGACTCCGTAGATATCGACCTGCCCGGTGATTCCGCTTCCTTTACGAAGAGAGAGAACGCCGACGGTGAGACCGTATGGCTGGCTGCTTGACGGCGAGGAGACAGAGCTTCAGCCTATCCTCGACCGGCTCAATGAAATGCTCCCGAGCGACAGCGGCAGCGAGAAGCTGGAGCCTGATTCGACATGAGCATGCTCCTGCGCTTCACCTTCCACCGCAATACGGATAAATTCAAGACCGTCGTGCTCGAGTTTTACGATTACGACAGCGGCAACTGCCTTGTCTCTATCGACGGCACGGCACGGCTCCTCGTCTCGCGCTCTGACCTCAGCGCACTGCTTGAGAGCGTCCGCGCGCTGCTGTGATAAAAGAGATCTGCGCCAAAAGAACAAGTAAATCAAAAAGCACCGGGCTGGATCAGTCCGGTGCTTCTTCTATTATCCGCATTTATGTCTGCTCATACGCCATCTGGGCTGCGCCCCAAAGAGCGTCATGCGCGGGAGGAACGATCTCTGCCGTGCTCTCCAGCTCACAGCGGACAATGCCGCTATATACGTTATCCGACGCGATCAGGCCGCCGAGAAGCGCCGTGCGCGGTCTTGCCATGCCGAGCCGCCGGGACAGTGCCTGCACGAGCTCCCTCAGCTCCCGCGCTTCGCGGCGGAGGATCTCAAGGCTCGTCTCATCGCCTGCCGCGGCACACTCTATGACAGTCTCCGCGAAGGACGCGATATCCGCCTTGCCGGCCTTACTGTATACATACTCTATAAGCTCTCCGATACCTTGTGGGAAACGGCCAAGCACTGCGCGGCTCAGCGCGCTGGTTTGCGCTGCGTCCGTCGGCACTGCGCACAGCCTCCCCGCAGGGCATCGCGCCCGATGGCGTAACCGCTGCCGACATCGTCGAGAATATGCCCGTATCCGCCGCAGCGCGCCGATACGCCGTTACTGTTGACGCCGAAGCATATCGACCCCGTGCCGGCAATGAGGACACAGCCCGCGCCGTCCATCGCGCCGCGCAGTGCGATCTCATGGTCGCCGCAGAGGCGCAGTACGCCGCGGAAATGTGCAAGCTCAAGCTGCCGGTGTATTATCCGCTCTGTCTGCGGAAGCGACAATCCCGCTGCACCGATGCACAGCGCGGCGCACCCGCTCATATCCCCGCAGGCGGCAAACACCTCATCAAGGCGCGCGCTGAAAGCGTCCGCGCCGATGGCGGAGATGTTGAACGCGCCGAAGCTCTCACGGCGGATAAAGCTATTATCCGCATCACGTATTTCAAGGCGCGTCGATGTGCCGCCGCCGTCTATTCCAGCAATGAACATATCTCTCCCGCTCCTCACAGTCTGACGGGCATCACGCCGCCGCATTCCCCGCCGGAGAATACCTCGGAGAGCGCGGCGAGGCTGTCTGCCGTATAGTCCCACGCCGCGACACGGTGTATGCCGCGCGGGAGCATGGCAAGGTCATAGGGATTTCTCAGGGCGGCGACGGTCATGTCATGCCCCGACGCAGCCAGTGCGCGGGCAAGGGCGAGCTGCCCCTCATAAATATGGGCATTGCACGTTGACATTATTATGCTGCCGCAGCCCTTGGCGGCCTCGACGATGCGCGCGATATCCGATGCGTCCGGGTCAAGCGGGCAGGTGACATATTTCCCGCCGAAGCGGCGGTGCATATACTCCGCGAACGGGAGCGAATCTGCGCTGTCATTCGCCGCCTGAGTGACGCGGTAATCGGCGCAGCCGCAGAAGAAGGTATTCTCATCCGCGCGGCTGACAGCGCCGTCGAGCGCGGTTATGGCGCGGCGTGAAATATCCCGCGCCGCGGCGAAGTCCTCCGGGCGGCCACACAGCTCGGGTTCCGCGTCCGCAAAGGCATACTTTGCCTTTGAGTTGAGGATGCGATCAACGCTCTCTGCCATATCCGTTTCGTCGAACTCGCCGCGCTCGGCGGCGGCAAGCACCGCCGCGGCGCTCTCGCGCTGGAGATCGATATCGCTGCTCACGAAGACGATATCCACCCCGGCACGGAGCGCAGTGACGACGCCGTCTGCGGTGCCGTAGTGTTTGCGTATCGCGTCCATCACCATGCAGTCGGAGAGCGTCAGGCCATTGAAGTCAAGCCGCCCGCGCAGTATGCCGCGCATGATCGTGGCTGACATCGTCGCGGGGACGTTTTCTTTCTCGATCTGAGGAAAGAGGATGTGGCTGCTCATGATGGCAGGGATGCCCGACTCTATCGCGGCGCGGAACGGCAGAAGCTCGGTCTCCTCAAGCTCCGCAAGCGGCTTATCTATGCACGGCAGGCCAAGGTGGGAGTCGACCGCGGTATCGCCGTGGCCGGGAAAGTGCTTGCCGCAGCAGAGAACTCCCGCATCGGCATATCCGCGCACAGCCTCACGGGCAAGCGCGGCGACGCGCGGCGTCATCGCCGAAAGCTGCGCACCCCGATAACGGGGTTGCGGCGGTTGCTGTTGACATCCAGCACGGGCGCAAGATTGAAGTTCACACCCACGCCGCGCAGCTGACGCGCAGTTATCGAAGCGGCGGTGTATGCGTCCTCAATGCGCCCTGTCGCGGCGACGGCCATGTTGCCCGGAACGTTCACCGCGTCTGGCGCAAGGCGCGTCACCATGCCGCCCTCCTGGTCGATCGTGATGAAAGCCGGGTGTCCGGTCTCGGCAATAATGAGCGACTGGAGCTCCCGGCATAGCCGGCGGAGCTGGTCGTTGTTTTCAATATTCCGTCGGAACAGTATGACATTGCCGATCTTATACTCGCGCACGAGCGCGGCAAAGTTCTCAGGAATGCACGTGCCTTCAAAGCCGAAGCCAAGCCGCTGCCCAAGCAAAATTCTGTTCATGTTCTTCTCCTTCCGTACATACCATCAGTTGACAAATACTGTTCAGCGTAATAAACTTCAAATTGATATCTGCCGCGTCAGGCGGCGAGTTGGAGGATATATGGAGCACCCGATAGAAAGCGCTTATAACCAAGCCGTACCGCCTTGTCATCGGCTTTATGTCCGGCACGAGTGCGGACGGTATAGACGCTGTCCTTGCCGAGATACATGGGCACGGCACGGCAACGCGCGTGAAGCAGCGCGATTTCGTATTTATGCCGTTCGCGCCAGAGGTCCGCGCGGAGATACTGCGTCTTGCGAGCGGCGGCACTGCCGCCGCGGCGGATTTCTGCCGCATGAACTTCCTTCTAGGCGAGCTGTACTGTGAGGCCGGACGCGAGCTCTGCCGCCATGCAGGTGTCAGCAAAGCGGACATAGACCTCATTGGGAATCACGGGCAGACCTTCTGGCACATACCTCTTGAAGAGAAATATCTGGGCCATAAGCTGCGCGGCACGCTCCAGTTAGGGTGAGGATGCGATGCTCGCAGAGGAGTTCTCGTGCCCTGTTCTGGGCACTTCCGCGTAAGAGATATGGCAGCGGGCGGGCTCGGCGCGCCGCTCGTGCCGTATACGGAGTTTCTGCTCTACCGCAGCGAGACAGAGTGCGTCGCCCTGCAAAACATCGGCGGGATAGGCAACATCAGCTTTCTCCCCGCTGGGTGCGGGCTGGACGATGTCCTTGCGTTTGACACAGGTCCGGGCAACATGGTCATGGACGCTGTCACCGCGCGCCTGACAGACGGAGCCGCGGCCTACGACGCAGGCGGGGCGCTTGCAGCGCAGGGGCAAGTCAGCGAAAAGCTCCTGCGGCATATGCTGAACGATCCGTACCTTGCACAGCGCCCGCCCAAAACGACAGGGCGTGAGCGCTACGGCGCTGAGTACGTGCGTCCATTTGCGCATATGCCAAGTCTGAAAAAGATCCCGCTTTTGGATGTGCTCGCGACGGCGACGCGCTTTACCGCAGGAGTGCATAGCCGCGGCGGTACGGGCTTCGCGCCGGAACTGCCCGCGCGGCTCATCGTCGGCGGAGGCGGCGCGCTTTGAACGCGGCTCTCATGGGGCACATCGGCAGCTGCTGCCGGTGTGCCGGGTAATGACGAACGAAGAACTGGGCTTTGACGGCAACGCAAAAGGAGGCGCTCGCGTTTGCCATACTGGCAAACGAGGCGATATTTCGCCCACGCGAACAATGTCCCTTCCGTAACAAGGGGCAAAGACACCCGGTCGTCATGGGGGATAAAGCTTGTAATATAAGATAAGTAGTCAAAGCTGGCAACGCCGTGCTGTTCGGCGTTGCCTTTTTTATTCAGTATTGCGTCTGCCACGCGCCCATCGTTCCTGCCCAGCCGCGCCTCAGCCTCACCGGCGTCAACAGCACACAGCAGCATGACTATCGCGGTCTTGCATTTGTAGCCGCATTCTTCAAGCGCGGCGACGGCAGTCTTTTCATCCGCGCCGGTCGCTTCGCGCACGATGGAGATGCAGCGGTGCACAAGCTTCTCGTTCGAGGGCTTTACATCGACCATGAGGTTGCCGTACACCTTGCCGAGCTTGACCATCGTGCAGGTGGAGAGCATATTCAGCACCATCTTCTGAGCCGTGCCGCACTTCATGCGGGTCGAGCCTGTGATGACCTCGGGTCCCGTGTCGGGGTGAGATGCCGATATCCGCCGCCCGATCTATCTCAGAGCCGGGGCAGCAGGTCAGCCCGATCACGCCAGCGCCCACGCCGCGCGCCGCTTTCATCGCGCCGAGGACATACGGCGTTCTGCCGCTCGCGGCGATGCCGACAAGCGTGTCATTCTCCGTCAGGGCGAGTTTGAGCATATCCTCTTTGCCGAGCTCTGCGCTGTCCTCCGCGCCCTCGACGGCGTTGAAGACCGCGCCCCTCCCGCCGGCAATGACCGCCTGCACAGTCTCCGGTGAGACAGAATACGTCGGCGGACACTCGAGGCATCGAGATGCCGAGCCGCCCGGAGGTACCGCAGCCGCAGTATATAAGACGTCCGCCGCGCTTCATGCGCGCATATATGAGGTCTATGGCGGCGGCGATCTGCGGGCAGACCTTCTCCACAGCGTCGGCAACTTTCTTGTCCTCACTGTTGATGAGGCTGACCATCTCCGCTGTCGTCAGGCGGTCGATATCGCGGCTGCGCGGTTGCGCCGCTCGGTCGCAAGCTTCGTTATATCGGAAGTATTCATCGATATTTCCCTCTTCTCTCAGCCCTTTACCGCGCCGATCGTCACGCCCTCAAGGAAGTACTTCTGAAGCGCGAAGAACAGGATGAACATCGGCAGTGCGGAGAGCGTTGCCCCTGCCATCATAGGCGCGAGCAGAGTTTCGTTTGCGAATTTGAAGGTCTTGAGGCCGACCTGGATCGTGAATATATAGTCCTTGCTCGTTACAAGGAACGGCCAGAAGAACGTGTTCCACGCTGAAAGGAACGTGTTATCGCCATGACCGCCAGCACGGTTTTGAAAGCGGCAGGATGATGCGCACGAAAATGCCGCAGCTGGTTGCAGCCGTCGAGCTTGGCGATTCGATGAGCGGCGGGGGATGCTCGTGAAAAACTGCTTGGCGAGAAAGATGTTGTACGATGTCACAACGCCGGGCAGGATCATCGCGGCGTAGGTGTTCGTCATGTGCAGCTTGTTCGCAATGAGAATATAGAGCGGCACCTGCGTGACCTGGTACGGGATCATCATTGCCACGAGGATCAGCCCGAACAGCCACTGGCGGCCCTTGAAGCGGATCTTCGAGAACGCATAGCCCGCGATGGACGAGGCAAAGATGACATTGCCGATGACCGTGAGCGAGGCGACGACGAAGCTGTTCCATATCCAGCGCACGGAGTATTTGCTGAACGAAAAAATGCCTTGTTACGAATCGAGCGTCCAACGCGTGGGGAAGATGCTCCGGGAAGTGCCCGCCGTGGCAACGGCGGGGCCGAACGAGGACATTATCATATAGAAGATCGGGAAGAGCGTCAGAGCGCAAAGAGGATGAGCATCAGTGCAAGCACAGTGTTGCGCGATATGAGCTTTTCCTGTTTGAGATGGGGAATAAAGACCAGTTGTCAGCCGCACCTCCTCAGTATTCGACATCCGTGCCCATGAGCTTGAACTGCACGAGCGAAATGAGCGCAATGACGATAGCAAGCAGTATAGCCTGCGCGCAGGCGAGACCGAACTTGGAATACTCAAAGGCGTTCTTGTAGATGAGAAGGCCGATCATCGTCGTGCTGTTGTCCGGGCCGCCGCCCGTCATGAGGAAGGCGTTCTGGAACACCTGGAAGGAGCCGATGATACCCGTTACGAGAAGGAAGAGCGTCGTGGGCTTCACGAGCGGGAAGACAATATAGCGGATCTTCTGGAAGAAGGTCGCGCCGTCGAGCTCGGCGGCTTCAAAGTAGCTGTTGTCGATGCCGAGGAGCGCGCTATGTAGATGATGATGTTGCTGCCCTGTCCGGAGAGGATCGCCATGAGCATCAGCGAGAGCATGGACGTTTTCGAGCTTGAGAGCCAGTTCTGCGACGGGATGCCGAAGAACATCAGCACCTGATTGAAAAGGCCGTCCGGCGAGGAGTCATACAGCCACAGCCACACGACCGAGAGCGCCACGCCCGAGGCGATGCCGGGCAGATAGTAAATGGACTTGAACACCGACTGCACGCCTTTTTTGAACGGCAGTATCATTATCGCGATAGAAAAGGCTATCAGCAAAGACAGCGGCACAACAACGACGGTATAGACAACAGTGTTTTTGACCGCCTTGAAGAAAAGTGCGCTTTTGAAGCTGTCCGTATAGTTTTTCAGCCCGATGAATTCAGAGCCGAACGGCTTATATTTCAGAAAGCTCGTCTTGACGGCGCTGAGAACCGGGTAGAGCGTGAACACGCAGAAAACCAGCATGGCCACAAATATAAAGGCATAGCCCCACCAGTCGTCATCCTTCAGACGAAAACGGCGGAGCCCAGCCTCGGGCCACTGTATTTGCTCATAGCCTTTACCTCCGTAATTGTCGGAATCTGCCCCACCCGGCCGGAAGCTGGCGGGGCAGAAAAAAAGTTATTATCCCGCTTTCGGCGGTGGATGGCTTACAGAAGCCCGGTGACGATGCCGTCATTTGCGCCGAACAGCTCAACGGCGCGCTCCGTTGATGTCGGCGTCGAAGACTTCCTGGGCGGTGGCTTCACCTAGCGAGCAGGGACTGGAACTTTTGGGCACTGGAACGATGACTTCGTCCATGATGGTCTTGGCGTTGGCTGCCTGCTCAACGGAAATGCCGGCAGGAGGAGCGACGACGGACCGATCTCACGGGCTGCGCATGCAGCGTTGCCCCCTCATCGATGCCCTCGGGGCTGACGTAAGCGTCACGGCCGGTCTGGCAGACGGGCTCGAGAAGCAGGGTCTGGTCAACGGCAGCGATGCGCTCGCCGGAGGAGATGTAGTCGAGGAACGAGGCACACGTTCTTGAGGTGCTCGTCGGTGGTCTTGTTGTTGCGGAGGGCGATCAGGCCGTCCACGGAGCCGAAGCAGGAGGCTTCCGCGCCTTCCATCGTCGGAACGGGCAGGAACGCGTAGTTCAGGGGGATGGAGTTCTCAACGGCGGTGCCGTCATTGGCCTCAAGAGCGGCGTTGTTCTTGTTGATGTTGTTCTCGAAAAGGGGCATTGCCTTGCCGAAGATCATGGTCTTGCCCTGCTGGCACATGACCATGCGCTGGCCGGCCTCGATGCCGTAGTTGGGCATGTAGCCGGACTTGGTCATCTTCTTCCACGGCCTCAGCAGCTTTGAGCATGATTCTCGGAGGTGTAGGCATACTTCAGATCAGGAGTGAAGGCATTGGTGAGGCCAGCCATAACACCGCCATGATGTTGGGAACGTCGGAGGCGGTGACGCCGGAGTTTGCAAACGCGAAGCCGAAGCAGTCGGCAGTGGTGCCGGCCTTGAGGATCTCAAGGAACTCCTCGTAGGTCCAGCCTTCGGTCTGGATCTTTTCGATGTCAGCACCGGCAGCTTCAAGCATCTCGCGGTTGCCGCCGATGGACTGAATGGTTATGTAGAGAGGAAGACCGTAAACGTTCTCAATGGACATATATAGTCCATGGCGTTCTGGTCATAGTCGGCAAGCCTGTCGGCATCCATGTATGCAGAGATGTCAACACCGAGGCCGAGGTCGACATACTGGCCGATGTTGGAGTAGGATATCTCAGCGATGTCGGGAGCTTCACCGGCATTTGCCATAGTGCTGAGCTTATCGTTATGATCGTCCCAAGAGGTCTTGATAACTTCGATCTTGATGTTGGGGTGCATCTCGGTGAACTCGGCTGCCCAGGTGTCTATATCGTCCTGATAGGTGGAGGACACGGGCGGGACCATAACGGTAACGGTGTCTTCTGCAGGTGCGGCATCCTCAGCCGCGGCGGCTGTTTCTGCTGCGGCAGGCTGCTCAGCAGCGGGTGCGGCGGTCTGGCCGCAGGCGCAGAGGGCAAATACCATGCAGAGAGCAAGAAGCATTGCGATGATCTTTTTCATTAAGTATTCTCCTTATCAAAAAATTTATCTTAAAACCTGGCGCTCGGCACAGGTAAAGACCGAAGATTATGATCAGCGGAGGGTGCTGTCAAAGTTCACGAAGAAGCGGTACTGGTCGCCGCGGTAGGTGGAATATGTGGCCTCAACGGGTATGCCCCTGCTCAGAGCAGACATGCCGCTCAGGATGTGCATGACCGCGGCGCCGCGCTCGATCTGCAGAAGCTCCGCCTGTTCGCTGTCGGCGAGCGTGGCTTCCATATACTGCTTGCTCCCGTGATGAGCTTTATACCCATCTGTCTGAGCCGCCCGTATATCGAGCCGTGAGCGATGTCATCATCCAGCAGTGCGCTGCACAGCTCGTAGCTCAGAGCCGTCTCCTCTTTATCGCAAAAGCGGCACTCCGTCGGCAAAGCGCAGGCGGCGGATGAGTATATAATCCTGCCCAAGGCCTATGCCAAGGTCGCTGGCAATGATATGATTCGCCTTCTGAACTCCCGCATAGAGCAGCCGGGAGCTGGGAATTTTCCGCGGCGCTGCATATCCTCCGTGAAGCCCGTCACCTGCATCAGCGGCTGCACAAGCTTTGCCCCGGTCACAAATGTGCCCTTGCCCTGAAGCCTGTACACAACGCCCTCGACCTCCAAGTCGTTGAGCGCGTGGCGCACGGTCATGCGCGTCGTGCCGTAGACAAGGCAGAAATCGCGCTCCGACGGCAGACACTGATCCGGCTTATATACGCCATCCTTATCTGCCGGACGATATCATCCTTATGAGCTTTTGTACAACGGCTGAGCCGCGGATTCTGTCATATTTATACCGTCCTTTTGACCGAGCGGGCACACGTGGTATAATCCTACTGGCATATACCAAAGTTATGCACGCAATTTATTATATGCCTTTTTAACAAAGTCAATATTGTTATGCGTGACAGCGCGCCCTGACGATATTCAGCGTTTTTGTACGGATGCCGGGTATGAAATATATATAATATGATGAATATGGATCGATAATAACAAGCGTATAAATACGGGAATACTCCGGCTGAGTCAGCCCGGATCCTTTACTTGTAGTTTTTAGCCAGTCGATATACATTTCTATGGAGGGCCGTGCCGACGACACATTAATATTGATTGGCACGAATCGTTCATCCGTACTGTTCTGCCATGTAGATACTGGCTCTGGATTGAATGCTTGCCACGGCGGCATCCAATGAGCTCTGCCCGGCGGCATACTTTTTGGGCTTCCTCCCTGATAATCAAGCGTCTATGCCGCTGGTCCTGGGAGCAAGAGAAGGCCCTTCCATGAGATTGACCAGTTTATGTCCTCGGGTCTTATGTCCAGCCCCTCCTTTTCATTGAGGTCAGGAAGAGCGGCTATGGCCTCTTTGGAAATCGTCACGCATCACAGGCATCATAATAGCAGCGACGATATCATCGTATTCTACAGACAAAAAAGCGTTTTCAATAGCTGCCATGCGGCATCGCCCCATTGGCTGCTGGCAAGCATGCAGTATCCGCCGTTAGCGCCTGACAGCAGCGGTATATTCCCTTGACCGTTTGGCCAGCCCATATATTGATAGTCTCACCGTAACGCTGGCGCATAGACTCGCGCCCAACGAAACTAACTGTGGAAAACACTGAGATGAGGTAGTCATCATGGGCATCAAAGTCATACGGCTTATAGCCGCTGTATAGCTCCAACCATTTATCGAAGTTGCCTTTGCTGAAGTCGCACTGGCCCTTTTCAAAGTCCACGCAATATACACTGGCAAGCTGGCAGATGTAATTCAGCAAGCTGTCTTGGTCAATCCCGCCAAGCGGGCATAGCTTGGGGCAATTCCGCTGACAGCCGCAGCAGGCTCTTCCGGGCCGGATATCTGCCGGGCGGTCTCCTTGAGCTGATCATGGCGCTGGACACAGTCATGAAGCAAACAGCTCATACATATGCCCGTTCTCATCCGTCATAAAATTCCAGAGCTGGGGCAGGAACGCTTCGCGGCGCTGAGGGTCTGCGTCGATATACGGAAGCAAATCTCAAAGGCTCCGCTTTGTCAATGGTGGAATAATTTCAGAGTCGTCCGTCGGGATGGAGACCCGTACACACGAGATCCAAGGTATACCGGAACTGATATCCACTAAGAACCTGTCCATCTCACTCAGACCATAAATCTTGAGTCTGGCCACATATTCTTTTGCTTTGGCTGTTAAAGGCGGCAATGGCCATTTCGAGTTCGGCGCCATACTGCATTTACGCCGATGGTTATCTGCTCTGCCCGCCAGGGAGTAACGTCAAAGGTCGTATTTTTTGTCAAGGTGTTATAGTACTCATTGTAGGCCTATAACGGTGCTGCTGTCCAAAGAAATACCTGAGTGGGGCTTGGAAGCCCCGCTATATCCCGCCAGTACAGCAGGCCTCCAAATGACCAGCGTCCATGTCAAACTCATATAAGGCATTCCCGCCGGCAAGAAACGGGCTGTTGCTGATGCTGCTCAGTTCACAGCGCTGCTCGATCGTGATCTCGGCTATCCGCTGATAGCCCTCCAGATCCATAGTACCCAGAAACACCTGATCACCCATGGCGTAACACACGATAGGCGTACCGGCCAGACAGGAGACGGACTGTATGGCTCCGCCAAGACTGTGAACCCTCACTCCTGCCCTGCGGATCAAGGATCGTCACTTTGCCGTTGTAAGCGTCCCAAGCCATGATCCTGCCCTCATAGCTGAGTATACCCGTTTAAGCCTCCCCTTCTGTCAAAGGATGATTGGGAAACAAGCTGCCCTGTGGGGAGATCAAAGCACAGAATGCCGCATTCCGAACCGGCATCCTCAGGGACTATAACGACCACTAGCTTTCCATCTGCCGCAGATGCAAAGAACTGCATGGCGTTTTCCAGAGCTCCATCCTGCCGAAGAACCTCTGCCCACTGGCCGGACTCCACATCCAGACTATGCACCACCAGCGCGTTGTCAGCCTGACCCAGATGATAGATCGTAGAGCCGTCACAGGTCATGGCAGCAGGACGGCCTGAGGGAGAGGTCAATTCTACCGCCAGCGGCCCCTGCTCTTCGACGGGGGATGATGTTGGGGCGGTATCTCCCGGCTGTTCGCCTGCCCCGGTCTTGCCGCAGGCGGCAAGACTAAAAACAGGCACAGAGCCATAAGCGCTGCTAATAAACTTCTACCTTTCATTACACTAAACCTCCTCTGCGCGGCAATGTTCAGCCGGTACATCCTTTTATCAGGTCTGTTCGGCAATATAAATTGCGGTCTTGGACTGAATGATATCCGCAGTCTGCGCGGCTGTCTTGCTGCCAGCGAAAAAGGGCTGAGCTTCTTTCCAAATCAGGCCGGTGAGGGCGGTGTTATTGTCGTAAACACAGCTGACTGAACTGATGGCATTACGGAGCCTATCTGCAATGCGGCCGTCTGTTTCCTGAATGGTTACATCATTACCAAAAGGATCGATTGTGTGCATTCTTCCGCCGGCGCTGACCCATGCCATATAATCGTTGATGATAGAATCAAAACCAGTTTTTGTGGCCGGGGAGAGCACGACCAGCCAGTTTGGTCTGGTATTGGTCATATAAGAATGTGCGGATAAAAGACCAAGCGCCCTCCTTATCCTCACAATCAACCGATATCCCCAACGCCACATATGGTTTTATTGCCGTACCGCCTTTTTCAGCCGAAGGTATGCCATAAAGCATCATATTCCCGTGAAAATAATAGTTGAACGCAACAAGATCGTAAATGTTGAATATCTCCCGCAGGGAGAGCAGCTGTTTTCCTGTATAGACCATGTTTATCTGATCACTTGTGTCTCCGGTATCCGGAAGCCTTGCCGCAAATTCCAGCAGCGCGGCAAACTGATCACTGTCAAAGCTACAGCTTCTGTTTTCCCAGTCCACAAAGACCGTGTTGCTCAGGGACACCATTGCATCGATATAGTCTTTTTTTTGACATGGCGATGCCGAAGGGGTTTCTCCCTTCCCCCCATTTTGTCATAAAGGCTCAGCATTTCCGTCAGCGTAAGAGGAGCATCCGTTCCGATAATGTCCGGGTCGCCGGTGAGAGTCAGAATACCGTAGGCTGGGATAAGGGTGTAGAGCTTGCCCTCCGTCTCCGTCTGAGTCAGCAGCTCAGGCAGCAATTCCACGTTTTTCAGCGTGTCGTCTTTTTCCATGAATGGGTACAGGTCTGCCAGACGCCCCGCCTTTTCATACTGCTTGCGGGGCAGGGTCAGCAGGTCGTAAATATCCGGTCCGTTTCGGACAGGATGTCCAGCTCCACCGGTCAAGGCCGGTGGTGCTGCCGTCGGCGCTGTCGTATTGGGAATAATCGACCACTTCTATCTGAATTCTTTCGCTGGACGCATTAAAAATCAGCCGCAATATCCGCCACGGAATAGGCGTCCATGGTACCCAGCTTCAGTGTGACCATCTGGTCGTAAGGAACGGAGGAGGGCTTGAGAAGAAAGGCCGTATAGGCGTCATAGTACAGAAATCTCCCGCCGCTCAGACTCTGCACAGCAGCATTTACCCCGTTCACCCCGGAGGCAGTCCAGTTTAAAATCTCGAATGTCTCCCTGCTGTCACCGTCCACGCCCAGCAGAGCGCTGCCATTATCTATGTAAAAAGCACATTCTGCGCCGCTTATCAGCTTTACAACATTTCCGGCCAGCGGCATGAACTCCTCTGCGGTCTGCCCTTCGGCATCAATTTTCAGCAGGCGCTGTCCAGTTGTCTTATCGAGGGCGTATTCATCCCCGCTCTCCAAAACGGCGACAGCGCCGTCTGCCATAAAGCATGCGGAGTCGATCCGTCCCTTGCTCTCGTAGAAATACAGGAGCGTTCCCGATAAATCATAAACGGCAAGGGATCGATTTGCACAAATGCAGATCTGTTCTCCGCGGCATTCGATCTGCCAGGGCTCTTTCAGACGGCTGTCTATAGGGTATTCCACTGTGATTTGTCCGTCGTCTTCACGGACGGCTATCGTGGAGCCTGTATCATCCCAGTTCGGCTGAATTACTCCATCCACTCGGTCATAACCGGTTTTTCTTTCTAAGGTGATCAGTTCACCGTTCTTCGTCAGGCAATAATCGATAGGGAAACCTATAAAGCTGTCGTCGGTACTGCTGAGAGTCGGATATTCTGTCAGAAGATTCCCGCTTATATCCATAACGAAATTATGCTGAACCATATCATCGTCGTTATCATCCATCGTTCCGCAGAAAATAAAGAACTGGTCGTCGCATGCGGTAATATCATAGATGGCGAGAGAGGTTCCTCACCGGAAGAGCAAGCGCCTCCCTGACATAGCGATATCTTATCTGCCCGTCAGAGGCTGTGCCATGGCCACCGTCCTGATCCTTGGCACATGAGCATAAGCAAAGTGCGGCAGCAGCAATGCAGAGCAGAAGAATACATTTCTTTTTCATCGCGAAGCTCCTCTTCATATGAATGATTTGGTTAAATGGTATCAAAATCCGGATAAGGCAGCAACAGCTCCGGCACGAACAGCAGCTCCGGCGGCACAAACGGTTGAAAGTATAGTCAAAACGTTGTATGATACTATCAAAAGAAAGCTGGAAAGGAAAAACCATGAAGATAGCAATATGTGATGATGACGCTGCTGACTTGAAGCTGATGCAAAGCTATTGCAGCCGGTATGATTCGACAATCCCGACTGCGGCATTTACAAGCGGCGAGGCCCTGCTGGAAGCCTACGGCAAAGATTTTTATGATCTCGTTTTTCTGGACATAGAAATGGGACAGCTGAACGGCTTGGAGCTTGGCGCCCGGCTTATCCGCCTGTCCCCGAAGCCCGTCATCGTATTCACGACCCAAAGCCTCAACTATGCGGTTCGCGGATATGGCATTGCCATGCGGTATCTGCCGAAACCCATTACTTATGATACCTTTTCCGATGTTATGAGATTAGCTATGGAGCGGATCCTTCCTCAAAAAGATAAGTATCTTTTCCAACGGCATGCAAATGCTTATACCCATCAATGAGATCATATATTTCGAAGTCCTGCGCCATCAGCTTCTCATTCACCTGAGCAGCGGAGAAAACATATCCGTTCGGGGCACACTTACCGAGGCGATCAGCCAGGTCCCGCACAGCATCTTTTGCCCAGCCGCATAAGAGCTACTATATCAACATGGAGTATGTTGACCGGTTTACCCGCAGAACATTACAATGACAAACGGAGACCTTATTCCCATCGGCCGGAGCAGAAAAAAAACGATTTTCAGCACCGGCTCAGTGAATATATAAAGGGGAAACGCCTGTATGAACATATGGATTGAACTGGCTACTGTCCTGGTGGAAGTATTCCTGCCTTGGTATTTCTTTTCAGGGATGCTTGGCAGAACTATCCGCCCCTTGCCCCTGAAAGCGGCCGTCGGTGCGATTTATGCGGCGGCTTTGGCCGCGCTGTCGCTGCTGCTCCCCTCTTCTCCCGCTTCGCTTCACAGCCATTATGATCCTCACCTATTTTTCAGCCAGAATATATTTCAGCAAGGGCTGGCTCGCCACGTTATATCCGACCATTCTGTTTTTCGTCTTTGCCATCCTTACGGATATCTTATGCGGTATGCTTCTGCAATCGGGCGGCATTCCTGCCGGTGAGCTGATGGGAAGCGGCACGGCGCGGCTTATTTACAATATTCTCTGCAAGCTGTTTCATTTACTGTGTCTGTATATTATTTTGACGATCACAAAGGCAAAAAGTTACACATATAGCCTTCTCAAGGCTTTGCCGCTTCTCTCCTGCCTGCTCCTGAGCACTTACATCTGTCAGCAGAACTTTTTTATCATTATTGAGGGAAATGGGCCGGACTTTCTGCGTTTTGAAACGCTGGGTCTGCTGTATATCAATCTGATCATGTGCGCCTCTGTGGAAACATTGAACCGTTCCCATGAGCGGGAACGGGAAGAAAGAACTGCGAGGCAGCAGCTGGAGCTGCAGAAGAACTATTATCTTGATATTATGGAGCGTCAGGAAGAGACGCGCCGGATGGCACGATATCAGAAAGTATATGTCTTCCATGGAATCGCTGGTGGCAAATGAGAACCGGAAGAAGCCAAAAATGTCTGGAGCAGCTTCAGTCCGCTTTTCCGGTATCGCCAATGCGGTGGATACAGGGAACAAGCAGATCGACAGCATTCTTGCCTACGGGATGAAGAAGCCGAAGAACTTGGCGTTGCGATCCGGCCTGAGGTTTGGGTCGACGGTCGGCTGAATTTCCCCGCAACAGACCTGTTCGTGATCATCGGCAACACATTGGACAACGCCATAGAGGCCTGCTGCCAGATTGAGGAGGAATCCGCCCGGGTGGTTTCTGTCGTCATACAACAGAAAAATCATCTTCTGCTGTACGAGGTCAGCAATCCATACAACGGCAAAAACTCCAGCGTCCCGGCAATATACACGGCTATGGTCTGAAAAACGTGGAAGCATGCGTGGCCCGCAGCAACGGTCTTATGGACATTTCAAAAAGCACGGTATTTTCACTGTCTCCATCCAGCTCAATCTTGAATGATCGCTGGATCAATTGTATAGTATCTCAGCCCATATTCCGGATCAGCTGTCACTATTTAAGAGCAAGTCCCACCGAAATTTCCAGATAAAACAAACACCCTGAACAAATCGTTCAGGGTGTTTCGGCGTTAGTACACCATAAACTACGTGCAATGGCTAATCGCGCTGGGGGTGCTCAAGATTTGCGTCGGTATAAACAAAAGAATAAGGATTTTAAGCATAGACGAACATTTTCCTATCTGGCATTCCACCATTTTGATAATCATTTTCAGTTCTGAACCTGTCCGGAGATTCGGCGCTGTACGCTAAAACGGACCTTAGCCACTTAAACCTTGTTAAGTCACATTAAGAAAAGCCAAGACACCGATCGCTGATGGTCGGTGTCTTGGCTTTTCTTTACTTGGAGTTTTTCACTATTCTTTGGCAGTTCGAAAACTGATGCAAATAATTTTTAGAGCATAGCTCTCGCCGCATTACCAGCCAAGGAGATCCTGGTTCGTGCAGATCAAAAAGCTGCATAGTCTCACGGGCCTTGGCAGCGTCATGGGTGATGACTGCTTTCATGACTTCATAATGCAGGCGGCTGGTTTCATCCGTGTGCAGGCTCGAAGTCTCGCTGAGGAACTGCCGGATACCCTCCTGAATAATGGGGGAAAAGCTTCTTTGATAACAACATTATGAGTAGCATTGGCGAGAATCTCATGGAACTTCGTATCTGCCTCATAATGCTTGGTGTTGTCATCATAGCTGTGTGAAAGGACTTCCCAGCATTCAAGGAGCTCGGCGGCATCTTCGTTTGTGCATTTAACGGCAGCAAGCTCCGCGATAGACGGCTCGATGATGAGACGGACAATGCCCCAATCGCTTGCAAGATCTGCACCCTCCTGAACAAAGTTCAAGCCGAGCGGATCGTCCACCTGCCCGGGGCTCGTGCAAAGGTAGGTGCGCACAGCCGCGATGGACTTCAACAATATTGCGGCTCTTCAAAATGGCAATAGCTTTCCCTGACCGAGCTTCGCCCAGTGTTCAGTATCTGGACGAGCTCAAGTTCCGGCGGGATCTTATCGCCGGGCTTGAGTCCATTTTTCTTCACCCAATCGATCAAATAATCCGCAACCTGGTTTGAAATGGGGGGCATTACTGTTCACAAAATTTTCCATTAGAAGCGATTTCCTTGAATGCAGAAAGTAAATAAATTGAAATTATATCAAATATAACATAGCATAAAACGGATAGAAAAGCAATATCGCAGGCATCTGATTCGGCCACAAAAATTTTTATGGCTGGAATACGATCTTTACAGTATCGACCGTTCTGTCGAGCGCGGTATCGAGTCCGTGCTGCAGCTCATCAAGTGAGAAAATGTGCGTTATAAGCTTTTTCTGCCGGGGCCCTGAGAGAGCAAAGAGCGCTTGAGGAAAATTTCCGCAGTAGCCCTGAGTTCCGACAACGCGGAGCTGGTGCGTCACGATATAGCTCATGTCCAGTTCGACGACGGGCGACTCATATATCCCGGCGACCACGACCGTTCCACCGCGGCGAACCGATTTTAGCAGCGTCATTCAGGCAATTGGCCCTGCCGACGCATTCAAAGCACACGTCCGCTTCACCGACATTCTGAAGAAGCCATTCTGAAACGCTTCCGTCATGGGTGTTGAACGCATCTGTCGCCCCAATCTCCAGCGCAAGCTTCAGTTTGGAACTGCGATGCCCCCCCGCAAGGATCACCCCTTGAAGCTCCGGCGATCCGGCATCCAGCCGCAGTAAAGAGCCCTATGCATGCCGTCGCCGATTATGACAACGGTATCACCCACGCCGACGCCAGCGTTTTCCACGGCGTGCAGAGCAACGCTGAACGGTTCAACAAGCGCGGCTTTCTCATAGCTCAGACCGTCAGGCAGCTCAAAAAGTGAGGATTCCTTTACGATGATATAGTCTGCCAGCGCACCGTAGCCGTCACGGTAGATGAACCGGAGCTGCGCGCAGGTCATATCTTCCCTTCCGACAGGCCGGGCACGTGCCGCAGGCTTCGCACGGCTCGGAAACGACACTTTGCCGAGCCATGCGGATGATGCGACTCCGGACCTACCGCTATGACGTCTCCGCTGAACTCATGCCCGACCGTTGCCGGGAGCGGCACGGACGGATGCCGCCCGCGGGCTGTATGCAGATCACTGCCGCACAGGGCGCTTGCTTTGATTTGAACAAGTACCTCGCGCCCGGCAAGCGGCCGTATTTTGCTCTGAGTAAGTTCGATTTTATACGGCTCGGATATACGGCCAAGCCTGCCGAAGCTCGGATAAGTCATAGCATATACCTCTTGTATCAGTCAGTATCTCTGTCCCAGAAGATCGTAGCGCCGCGGTGCGCGCTGGTGCAGTACTTGCGGAAAAGCTGGAGCCAGCCAGTGGCGGGCTTGGTGACGCGCTTCCATGTCTTTCTGCGCTCGGCAAGCTCTTCATCACTGACATGGAGAGTCAGGCTTCTGCCCTCAATGTCGACGCTTATCATGTCGCCGTCACGGATGAGCGCGATGGGGCCGCCCTCATAAGCCTCGGGGCTGACGTGGCCGATGGCAAGGCCGCCGGTCGCGCCGCTGAAACGGCCGTCGGAGACAAGAGCGATCTTGGTGCCCATCTTCTTGCCGAGAACCGCAGCCATGAAGGTCTCCATGTGCGGCATTCCGGGGCTTCCCTTGGGGCCTTCGTAGCGGATGACGACTACATCGCCGGGAACGATCGTCCTTGAGCAGTGCTGCCCAAAGCGTCGTCCTGACTGTCATAGCACTTTGCCGGTCCCAGTGAACTTCCAGACGTCGGGATTGACGGCGCTGAACTTGACGACTGCGCTGTCAGTGCCGATGTTGCCCTTGAGGACGGCAAGGCCGCCATGATCGAAAATAGGATCATCGACCGGGTGGATAACGTTATGATCGACGTTGTCAACGGTTGCGGCCTTCTCGCCGAGAGTGCCGAACAGGCCCTTGGAATCAGGATTGAGCTTTCCGCCGATGATGAGTTCCTTGACGACGCCGGGAAGACCGCCGGCCGCGTCGAACTCTTCCATGGTGTAGGACGGGTGGTTGGGGTAGATAGTGCTGAGAACGGGTATCTCACGGCTGATCTCGTCGAAAGTCTCGGGGACGATATCAACGTCCATCTGCCTTGCTGCGGCGGGAACATGCATAAGGCTGTTGGTGCTGCCGCCGGTAGCCATCATATAACGGATAACGTTTTCAAAGGTTTCCTTTATCAATATAGTCGCAGGGACGGATGTTCTTCTCCCAAACCTCCATGATCTTGCGTGCGGCTTCCTTGGCCATCTCATGCCATGCCTCGCTCTGGCTGCGGACGCTGGAGTTGCCGTGCGGCGAAAGACCCATCATTTCCGCCATGCCGCACATGGTGAGCGCGGTGCCCATAAAGGGGCAGGCGCCCGGAGTGGGGCAGGAGTGAAGGATAACGTCCTTATATTCTTCTTCGCTGATAAGACCTGCGACATGTGCCGCATAGGCCTGCTTGCCGTGGGTAAGGGTGATCATCCTGCCGGACTTCGTATGTCCTGCTGCCATATACCCGCCGGTGAACATGACGGTCGGGATATTGACGCTGCGCAGCGCCCATGATCATACCGGGGACGACCTTATCGCAGGTCGCCATGATTATCATGCCCTCAAGGCAGTTGAGCTCGGCAACGGTCTCGACTTCGCTGCTGACGAGGTCGCGGGACGGGAGAGTGTAGCGATCGCCGGGGGTGTTGCTGCAAATGCCGTCGCAGATACCGGAGATGGGCAGCTCAAGGGCGAGGCCGCCGGCGGCGTATATCTCATCCTTCATTTCCCGAATGAGCTGCTTATCAAACGGATAATGACCGGGGTTCATTTCATTCCAAGTATTGACAAGGCCGATAATGGGGCGTTCCGGCATCCTCCTCGGAAATGCCCATTGAATAAAGAAGCGCGTTGCGATGGTCAAGTGACTCGCGATTCCACGGGTAATGCAAATTCATAGTTAACATCCTTTCAATGAATTATCCTTTGTCGTCAGACTTGAACGGATACCATGAGGCCAGCCGATGGTGGGCAGCATGATAGGGTGAAAACATTGTACAGCGATGTCAGACATCTGTCAACATAAAATAATTTTTAAAATCCTTACAGATAAAACAGAATCAGATGCGACCAGATGCGACGCAAATTTGCGCTAAAATTTTGACATTTGATAGCGATGTGCATAATAAATAGGTGTATATTTTGTGCAGAAAATGGGGAAAAGCGTTTTTGCGGTTGACATTTGCTATGGATTGCGTTTATAATTTGGTCACAGCGTTGTCAGACAATCGACGGCTAAACAAAGAAAAAATAGGAGTGAACCAATGAAAAAGTTTATAGCACTCTTGATGGCGATCGTTATGGTCGCATCCTTGGCTGCCTGCGGTAATTCCAGCGCACCCGCAGCGACCGAAGCCCCCCAGCTGATGCCGCCGCTCCCGCGGAAGCCGAGCACCGCAGCATCCCCCGAGTACACTCTCACGATGGCTATCCCCTCGAACCCCGAGGACAGCTGCACCAAGGCTTTCTATTATTTCGAGAATATCGTTGAGGAGCGTTCCAACGGCCGCATCGATGTTCAGGTCTATGACTCCGGCCAGCTCGGCAGCCATGCGGACTACATCGACAGCATGCAGATGCACTCCCTCGCAGCAGCTGAGGTCAACACCAGCGTTCTCGGCAATGTCGACTCTGCATTCTCCGTCTTCGATCTGCCCTACCTGACCGATGGTATGGATCAGCTCATCGAGATCCTCGACGGCGGTCTCGGCGAAGTCCTCGACCATCGCCTCCAGGATGCAGCCGGCCTCAAGATCATCGGCTGGCTCGTCCGTTCTCCCCCGTGACATTTACACCAACAAGGGACCCGTTACCTGCCTTGCTGACCTTGCCGGCACTAAGATCCGCATCATGGAATCCGCTCTTATGAGCGAAGCTATGACCGACCTCGGCATGATCCCCGTTCCCTGGCAGCTACCGAGCGTTACATGGCTCTCCAGACCGGTACCGTTGACGCAGCCGAGAACAGCGTTCCGCTGATAATCACCCAGGCTGAGTATGAGGTCACCAAGTACGTCGTCCTCACCGAGCACTTCTGCACTCCCAACCTTATCGCAATGGACGTTGAGTTCTACAATGCTCTTCCCGATGACCTCAAGGCTATCATTGATGAGGCCGGCAACGAGGCAGGCAAGTACGCAAGCCAGCTCGACAAGGAGAATGAGGCCGTCGCTCTTGAGGAACTTGCCAACGACTACGGCATGACCATCTGCGAGATCGAAGACAAGACCGAGTTCATGGACGCTGTTGCTCCTCTGTACGATTCTTACCGTGACAAGATCGGTCAGGACATCTACGATTACTTCGGCAAATAATTTATAAAGTTCTTGAGAAACAGATCGGGAACTGACTGAATACCCAAAAAGCAGGGGGAGGACGCAAGCTCCTCTCCCCTGTTTTGGGTTCGGGGTAACCGTTCCGTGAGTACTCGGGGATAGGAGGAGAGAATATGAAAAAAATAAACGACGCGGTATTTAAGTATGCCGTAGATCCGGTCATAAAAATTACCGGTATCGCGCTTTTGCTAGACATTATGCTGCAGATATTCGGACGTGCATTCATGGCAAAACCGCCCGCTTGGACCGAGGAACTGAGCCGCTTCCTTTTCCTGTGGTACTGCTTCCTTGGCTGTGCTGTCACCCTGCGCAACAAGCAGCACCTTGGCCTTGATTTCTTCTATAATAAATTCAGCGCAAAGGTGCGCAGAGTCATTGACTACTGCATCCACGTCCTCACGCTGGTTTTTGGCGGATACCTTGCATTTTATGGATTCCAGGTGCTCACCGTCGTCACCAAGCGTACAGCACCCATCACCGGATGGAGCATGAAATGGTTCTATCTCGTACTGCCGATAATGGGCATACTCTTCGTCATGCTTGCGGTAGAGAACATAGTCGAGATGATAAAAAACAAGCCTGATTCTAAAAAGGAGGAGAACATAGCATGATAGCAATAGTGTCCTTCCTCGTCATGATCGTGATGCTGCTCTTCAATGTGCCCATCGCGCTATGCACCGGTTTCGCCGCAATAACCGGCATAATCATGTGCGGCAACATAAACTACATGACTTTTGTCCAGCGCCTCTACGTCGGCGGACTCCTTCACTCATCGCTGTCCCTCTGTTCATGCTGTGCGGCCGCTTCATGGCTCTTGGCGGCATAACTGAGGACCTGATACAGCTCTCCAATGCGCTTGTCGGGACGCTTCAAAGGCGGCATGCTGCACATCAATGTCGCTTCTTCGGTGTAGGTCACTGGCAGCGCGGCCGCAGATACCAGCAATACGTAACTGAACGAAGCGGCTACTGAT
>VOFK01000300.1_pt1 | contig 26000 bp, 56 predicted proteins | sample 5384121 | NCBI WGS metagenome assembly VOFK01 (sample SAMN12384730, study PRJNA508395) | human gut metagenome | isolation source: healthy gut J | host: Homo sapiens | reverse complement strand
ATTTTGTTCCAAATCGTTTGGATATTATCATCATTTGTAGTTATAAAAATTATGTCACTATTATTTATAAGCTTTTCACGGCTGTAAAGCTCAAAATCTTCTGTATTGTTACTTCGTGACGAGAAACCGATTACATTTACGCCCTTGCTTCTGAAATAGTAAGCCAGACTCATACCGCATTTTCCCGCTCCGATAAATCCTATTGCGTTTATATTATCACCTCCGATAATATCACCGCAACGCACTAAATGTCAGGTGCAATTTTCTTCCGAAATACCGCCCATCAGTTTTATTTTATCATATTTTGTTTTGTATTACAATATTATTTCACTAATTAATATTATATTTTTTTCAACAAAAAATGACTTAGAACAAAGTTCTAAGTCATTTGGTGCCGATGACCGGGGTCGAACCGGTACGGGAATTACTTCCACGGGATTTTAAGTCCCGGGCGTCTGCCAGTTCCGCCACATCGGCATACTTGTCAACAACATATGAAATTATACCATACTTTTTGACATTAGTCAAGACTTTTGTACGAAAAAAAGATTAAAAAAAGCAAGTCTGTTTTTATAACAGACTTGCTTGATTTGTCATTTTATTTAGCCTCTGTTGTAGGTTCCGCCTCTGTTGTAGGTTCCGGCGTATCCTTTGGCTGAATAACCATTTTATCAATCTTATCTTGGTTTTACCTCTACCTTGATACCCAATTCTTCAGCTTTCTTTTCAAAGAGCCTCTTCTTGTTTCTTTGAAGTAACTGCCGACTGAACTGCTGATTTATTGTTTTCCAAATACTCACCAAACTTTGAATCCGATTCGTCTATCGGTAATCTTCTTATGATGTGATAACCGTAATCTGATTTACACATTGTGATTTCGCCCGGCTCGATTGACTTTGTCGCATCTTCAAATTCAGAAACCATTTCACCGTCTGTAAAGAAGTATCCGTCTTGATTTGATTCCATACCCGGGTCTTCATTGTATTCCTTTTATAAGTGCATCGAAATCATCACCGTTCTTTGCTCTTTCAAAATTTCGTTTGCTTTCTTTTCAGCCTCTGCAAGCTTGTCTTCATCAAGATCTGCACCTGTCGTCATATCCTTTGTTGAAATAAGAATATGCTTTGCTCTTAAATAATTATCTACGAAATACTGCTTAACTTCATCATCTGTCGGTTCTGCAACGTCAAGCTGATCCATTACCTGCTGTGAATATGTTGATGCCGAAATAATTGTTTCAATTATATCATCATCAACACCGTACTTTTAAGCAACTTATCGCCGGCTTTTTTACCGCCCTGTTGAGCCTTAAAATTTGAAATAGTGCTTTTAACTTGTTTAGCCTCATCGTCGGTTAGAGTTATATCCATTGCCTTTGCAACTTCTTTTTAGAAGATATTCTTTCTTTAGATTATCAACTGCGGCGTCTACGTCCTCTGTACCCATTCCGTAATTTGCAAAGAAATTAACCGCACCTTCCGTAATATTGGTATCGCCTATTTTCATAACAGTTTGACCGTTTCCCGAACAACCTGCAAGCAGCATTGCACCAATCAATGATACACTTGCTATTTTTCCAAATCTGCCAAAATTCATAATTATATTCCATAGCCTTTCTGCCCACAATTATTATATTCTAACGCTTATCAGCGGGCAGATAAGTCGTTATATTCGTTATATGTTTAACACATACAACACATATTAGTATATTCCTTATTGACGTTTATGTCAATAGATTTAAAAAATTGTTTACAAAAAGACCATAATTTTTCTATCAAAAAAAGACCATAATTTACTTATGATCTTTTCAGGTATCATTCTATTTTATGAAAGCATTAATACAACTTCAAGCACAATCACAATCGCACTTAAAATGCTAAGCACGGTTACACCGAGAACGCATTTCTTTTTAAGTTTTACAAAACTCGATTCAAGTTCTGAAATTGTATTTTTTGTATTAAGTTGTGTATATTCTTCAAATCGAACACACTGTCATTAAGTTTTGAAATCGAATTAAATGCTTGTTTAACTTCCGAAACACTTTTCGCTATTTCATCAACCGAATTTTTAATCTCGGAATAATTATCCTTATGTTCTTTCATTCTTTCGTTATCTTGAACATCAATAATATTCAACTTTTCCGAAATATCTTTAATCTTCGATTTCAAGCCGTCAATATCCTCTGACACATTTTGAATTTTGCTTTCAACATCATCAAATCTGTCTGACATTTCAGATACAGAAACAACGCTTTCGCGAATGTTATCAAGCTTATTGTCAATCTTTTCAACCGAATTTTTAACGGTATTCTTAACTTTTTCCTTTATACCGCTTTCGTCAACGGCATTTTTTAATATCTTCCTTAATATCCTCTGCCGTTTTTACAACCTTTTCAAAAGAATTATCTTTCTTTTTTTTCTTCTTTTTCGTTTTCAGCCTCAGTTGTATTTTCGGCTTCTTTTTTAGCTTTAAATTCATCAACCTTGCTTACAACCGTGTCTTTAAACTTTCTTGCACCGTTTTCAATGTCACCGGCTTTTTTTCTTGAATTTATCGATAACACTTTGAATATTAATCGTTTCGTTCAAATTAATTCTTTGAGTGTTTTCAACAGGCTCTGCGTCGGCATCATTATCTGTTTTTACATCGACATTTTTCAAAAATTCTTCATATTCCTCGTCAGTGCCTGTGTAAAAAGCGTCCTGACCGTCATATGATTCTATGTTCATTCCCTTTTTATCCATCTTGTCACCCTTATTTCCGTGAAATTTCTTAGCAATATCTCTGCCCTTTTCATAGGCATAATCAAAAAAAACTTATCAAATCTACCGGACATATAATTAATCCTCTTCTGTTTCAGGTTTTTTAGCATTTATTATAACAACTTCATCATCGTCATAACTGTCTGTATCGTCTGAATTTACGTTGTAAATTCTTTCACCGCACTTTGAGCAGTACACATCATCAGAATGATTATACGCACCGCATTTTCGGACACTTTTACGTTTTCTTTAAGCTGATAAAGCTGTTCTTTAAGCTCGTTAACTTCCTCCGTCATAGCGTCGATTTTAGCGAACTTTTTTCTTCCATATCGTCAATCACTTCGCCTGTTGATTTATAATTTTCATATACAGACTTACCGATTTCGGTATAGATGTCCTTAATTTTGCTTTTCGTTTCGCTTATTGAAAACTTTAATTTTGTTTGGTTTACTATGTTGTTTGTTTTCTCAATGACTGTTTTTGTCACCTGCACCGCGCTGTCCTTAGCTTTGTTTGCGTGTTCCTTTATTTTATCAAATACTTCTTCCATTTTAAAAATCGCTCCTTCCTAATTTATTATATGCCGATTAAATTAATTATTTATATTATAACATAAAATGAGTGCTTTTTATATGACATTTTCATTATTTTTTCGTTTCACAACAAATTCTGACATTACGTTATTTTGAGTAAAAAAAAAGGGGCTACCTTTCGGTAACCCCCCCGTTGATTGATTATGGAATACAGAACTTTATATTCCGAAATCAATTATATACCTATTTCCGATAAATTTCAACAATTAGTTTACACCTTTATAAGCGTCTATCATAATCTGTTCAATTTCCTTAACAAGCGGCAACTTCAGGATTTGCAGTTGTACACTGATCCTCAAAAAGCCTTGTTTGCAATGTCAGGAACATTTCTCATATAAGTTTCTTCATCAATTCCGCATTCAGAGAATGACAACGGCTCATTAACTTCTTTCATAAGGTCTATAACCGCATTTATAAGGCTCTGTACGCCCTCCTCTGTTGTTTTTTTGCAGGAAGTCCCAAGAATGCTGCGATTTCAGCATACTTTTCATCTTCGATGAACTTCTTATACTTAGGGAATGACACAAACTTTGAAGGTATTGACGCATTATACTTAATTACGTGCGGCAACAATACTGCATTTGCTCTGCCGTGAGGAACGTGATACTCACCCCGCCGATTTTATGAGCGATTGAGTGATTTAGTCCCAAGAATGCGTTTGTAAATGCCATACCTGCCATACAACTTGCATTGTGCATTTTTTTCTTGCCTCTGCGTCCTCAGCACCGTTCTTGTATGCTCTCGGAAGATACTTGAATACAAGCTGAATAGCTTTCATTGCAAGACCGTCTGTGTAATCCGGACGCCATTACAGATACATATGCCTCAAGTGCGTGTGTAAGCACGTCAAGACCTGTGTCGGCAGTTGCTGATTTCGGAAGTGACATTACAAACTGCGGGTCGATAATCGCAATATTCGGTGTTAGTTCGTAGTCTGCAAGAGGATATTTCATATTATTCTTCTTATCCGAAATAACCGCAAAACTTGTTACTTCACTACCTGTACCGGAAGTTGTCGGAATAGCTACAAGTTGTGCCTTATTACCCATCTTAGGGAACTTAAACGCACGTTTTCTTATATCAAGGAAACGAAGTCTAAGTGAATTAAAGTCTGTCACATCAGGGGTGTTCATAGAACAGCCACATACCTTTTGCGGCGTCCATTGCACTGCCTCCGCCAAGTGCGATAATTACGTCTGGCTTAAATTCGTCCATCATCTGTGCACCGCGTTTTACTGTTTCGATTGACGGGTCAGGCTCTACATCTGAGAAAATTTCACAATGAACGTGCTCCGTTCTCTTTCTTAGGTAATACAAAATCTTATCCACATAACCAAGAGAAACCATACCCGGGTCTGTTACGATAAATGCACGAGTGATATTCGGCATTTTTTCAAGGTACTGAATTGAATTATGCTCAAAATAAATCTTATCCGGAACTTTAAACCACTGCATATTTACTCTCCTCTTAGCCACTCTCTTCTGATTTATAAGGTTCACCGTTGTAACGTTACCGCTGACACTGTTACCGCCGTAGCTACCGCAGCCAAGTGTAAGTGACGGCATATTTGTATTATAAATGTCACCGATTGCACCGTGTGATGACGGTGAATTTACGATAAGACGGCTTTGCTTTCATTGTTGCAGCATACTTTTGAATTACATCTTCATCATTTGCGTGAATAACAGCCGAGTGTCCCATACCGTGGAACATAACCATTTCTTCTGCTCTGTCGATTCCTTCTTCTGTTGAATCAACGATAAAGTATGCAAGTACCGGACTCAACTTTTCTCTTGAAAGCGGATAGTCAGGACCTACGCCGTCAAGTTTTGCAAGAAGAATTTTCGTACCCTCAGGAACTTTCACTCCCGCTTGCTCCGCAATCCATGTTGCAGGCTTACCTACAATTACAGGGTTTACAGCACCCTTTTCACTGTCGATGCAGTAATCACTAAGCTTTTTAATTTCATCAGGCTTTGCAAAGTAGCAGCCGTATTTCTTCATAAGTTTTTTCAAATTTTGGTGCGATTGCCTTATCTACGATTGCGGCTTGTTCAGACGCACAAATCATACCGTTGTCGAATGTTTTTGAAAGGATAAGGTCGTTAACCGCTTTTTGTTCAAGGTCAGCACTCTTATGAATGTAGCAAAGGTACGTTACCCGGACCGACGCCAAGTGCAGGCTTACCTGTTGAGTATGCCGCCTTAACCATTCCGCTGCCGCCTGTTGCAAGAACTGTTGCAACACCCGGATGATTCATAAGTGCGTTTGTTGCCTCGATTGATGGGTATTCAATCCACTGTATACAGTTTTCAGGCGCACCTGCCGCAACTGCCGCGTCAAGAACTATCTTGGCAGCCGCCGCACTGCATTTTTGAGCACCCGGGTGAAAACCGAAAATAATAGGGTTTCTTGACTTAACGGAAATCAAAGACTTAAACATTGTTGTCGATGTAGGGTTTGTAACAGGTGTAACACCACATACAACGCCTACAGGCTCTGCTATAATTTCGTAATCTTCAAGGTCGTTTTCAGCAATAACGCCGACTGTTTTTTTCATTCTTGATTGAATGATAAACATATTCTGTTGCAAACATATTCTTTGTTATTTTGTCCCTCATACACGCCTCTGCCTGTTTCCTCAACAGCCATCTTTGCAAGCTCCATATGCTTGTCAAGACCTGCAAGAGTCATTGCCTTTACGATTGCGTCAATCTGTTCTTGATTAAGTGCCATAAATTCGTTCAAAAGCTTTTTGTGCTTTTTGCAACGTAGCCGTCAATCATTTCATTTACGTTAATCTCTGCCATAATAATTCCATAGCCTTTCTGCCTACGGGTTGTTAGTTTTTTCTTTACATCTTATTGTAGGCTGATAAGATGTTTTTACAGAAGACTCTGTTTTGACATAGTATGAAATCTTCCGAATTTTTTATTATTGACTTTGTTTATTTAGATTGATAAATTTTTATCGTTATTTATTTATCAATCTTTACAACACTATTATACGAGATTGTTAAACTTTTGTCAATAGTTTTTTTTTGATATTTTTATTCTTTGTAAGTTTTTCATATATAATTCATTACTTTCTTATTTAAAACAAACAAAAAAAAGTATTGCATTTTCAGCAATACTTTTTTATATACAGTCTTTTTTTATATACTTTCCAATCTGTTTATCGACTCGGTATCTCCTACAAGCACAACAATATCGGTATCTTTAAATTTGTATTCGGGTTCAGGTGAAATATTCACCTTACCGCCGTTATTACTCTTTATCGCAACAATATTTACGTTATATTTTTTACGAACAGACAATTCCATAATGCTCTTTGCCTATCCATGTGTTCGGTACAACAGCGTCCACAATACTGTATTCGTCCGACAATTCGATTATATCAAACAATCTGTCCGAAACAAGTTCTATTGCGGCTTTAACGCCTGCCTCCTGTTCTGGAATTATAACATTATCCGCACCGACTTTTTTCAGTACGGTTTTGTGCATATTATCCTTTGCTTTACAGACAACCTGCTTAACTCCCATATCTTTTAGTGCAAGAGTTGTAAGTACGCTGTCCGTTATATCGTCACCGCCGATACACACGATTGCACAATCCGAGTTTTTTCACTCCAAGTTGTTTTAACAAGCTTTCGTCTTTTTGCATCGGTACAAGCCGCTCTTGTTACCAAATTTGCAATAGCGTTTATTTTATCCATATTTTTGTCTATCGCAAGCACTTCATAACCCATATTAAAAAGTTGAGTTGCAACAGATGTTCCGAATCTGCCCAATCCTATTACTGTAAAAGTTTTCATAACAAATCCTTAGCCTTTCTGCTATCCGACAATGAAATTACATTCCGGATACCTTATATCATTAGTTTTTCTGATGCGAGTCATAAACACAACGCTTATAGTCATAATGCCCACTCTGCCGAAGAACATATATACAATAAGCAAAATCTTTTGTAAATGTGGACGCGCTCCCCGATACACCGACCGAAAGACCGACCGTACTGTATGCCGATGCCACTTCGTATATCGAATTTATCAAATCTTGATTATCAATATAACTTATAAGCACCGAACCGCCCACAACAAGCACAAGCCACAATACAAGCAATGCCATTGCTTGAAGAATAGTCGTGTGTGCAATTCTTCTGCCGTGAATAACAACATCAGATTTGCCACGCAATACGGAAATCAAAGTCATTATTACCAGTACAGCCGTTCCGAGCTTTACGCCGCCCGCAGTCGAGCCTGAAGCGCCACCTATCATCATAAGCACTGTTCCCCAAGCCTTTGACAAGTCGGTTAAATTATTCTGTATAAGTGCGTCAAATCCGGCCGTTCTTGTTGTGACCGACTGAAAGAATGACGCCAATATTTTCTGACCGACACTTTCAGCACCGATTGTATTTATGTTGCCGTATTCAAGAATGAAATACACAAATGTACCCACGACAATAAAAAAATATCTGTGCCAAAATTATTACTTTTGAATACACGTTAAGTTTTTTCCACGATTTTTTTTGCGATAATATCCTCCCACACAATAAAACCCAATCCGCCTATGGCAACAAGTATCGCAAGCGTACAAAGTACAAGCGGATCGTGTCTGTATGAAAGCATACTTTTTCCGTCACCGATTATATCAAATCCCGCATTGCAAAATGCCGATACGGAATGAAATATACTAAACCACATTCCTTTAAAAAATCCGTATTTCGGTACAAAACGTATTGAAAGCACTATCGCGCCCAACAATTCTATAATTCCCTTATATGCAAAACGTGCTTTGCAAGTTTGACTATTCCCTCAAGGCTTTCCGTACCCATTGTCTGTGCTATAAGCATTCTGTTTCTAAGTCCGATTTGTCGGTTTGAAACTATAAACACAATACAAAGTATCGTCATAAATCCCAAACCGCCGAGCTGAATTAAAAATAGTATCACAGCTTGTCCGAACAAGCTGAAATATGCACCGACATTTATAAGCGTAAGCCCTGTTACGCAAGTTGCGGACGTTGTTGTAAACAATGCCGACAAAAACGGCGTCACAACTCTTTCTTTAGATGAAATCGGCAACATTAAAAGCAATGCTCCTACAAGGATAATCAACGCAAATCAAACGAAATACGCCTTGCCGTATTTATTCTTTTAATGAAATAAAATTTTTCTGATAATATTCATAATTTATTTGCTTTCTCCAAAAAATACTCAAAAAATCACATCTTCCGATGTAATTTTCGGAGCTGTCGTCAGACTCTTTAAGTTCGTTTCCACGCATACGGCGAAAACAATATAAGTATCGGATAAAAAATTCAAGTCTGCCTACAAGCATACCTATTGACATCACTATTTTTTTTGACAATGCCGAGAAATCGGCAAAACTTCCTGTCGGGCCTACCAATCCCAATCCCGGACCAATGTTGTTCATTGTCGCAATTACGGCAGTAACCGTTGTTGTAAAGTCCTTATTATCAAAGCTGATAAGAAGAATTGACACAGCCGCAAACAACATATATACAACGAAATATCCCAACACACCGTTTACGATATTCTTTTCAACCGTTTTGCCGTCAACCTTAACCGAAAATACACTTCGCGGACTTACCGCTTTTTTTTATTGAGTGAGTGGCTGTTTTCATAAGTATAATAAATCTTGTAACTTTCATACCGCCGCTTGTTGAGCCTGCACACGCGCCGACTACCATCAATAATACAAGTATAATCTGCGAAAGCATAGGCCAACGCACAAAGTCGGCAGTTGAATATCCCGTCGTTGTCATAATTGACGACACTTGGAAGAATGAATATCTGAACGCTCTGCCAAATCCGTGATACATAGGCATAATATTAAGCGCAATAATTACCGCTGCACCTATCATCATTCCTATATACCACTTAACTTCATCATTACTCTTTATCTGTGAGAATTTTCTTGCAATTATCAAGAAATACACGTTAAAATTCAATCGAACAACATCATAAATATACCGATAACATAATCGATATATGCACTGTTATAATACGCAACGGAACTATTCTTTATTCCGAAGCCTCCTGTACCGGCTGTGCCGAACGTATGGGAGCAAGCTGTCAAATACAGGCATACCGCCCGAACAGCAAAAGCACAAATTCAATGACCGTAAGCTCTATATATATTCCGTAAAAAAAGTATTCTAAGCGAAAACTGCCATCTGCTTGCAAGTTTGCCTACAACAGGTCCCGGCATTTCCGCTCTCATCATATGAGTTGTTCTTGTATCCTTTGACGAAAAAAATCGCCATTGCAAACGCAAGTACACCCATACCGCCGAGCCAATGAGTAAAACTTCGCCAAAAAAGCAAGCTCTTGTCAAGTGCCTCGACATTTGTAAGTATAGATGAACCGGTTGTTGTAAAACCTGACACCGTTTCAAAAAAAAAACTGTCCACAAAACTCGGTATCTGACCGCTGATATAAAACGGCAGACAACCGATTATTGATATTACAATCCATCCTATCGCAACGATAAACGTTCCGTCACGTCCGTAAAGGCTTTTATTTTTCGGCGCTTTTGCAGATACACAAAGTCCGATTAATACGGATATTACTAGCGGTATTACATACGCCAAAGCTATTGACGCACCGTAAAAAGCAAAGACAATCCCAAAGGTGCAAGCATTGTTGCCGCAACAGCTACAAGTATTCGTCCTACGTAATATGCTATCAGCCTATAATTCATATCTTTTCCTTTCGTAACCGCTATGCAAGTATATCGCCGAGTGTGGTAATATGATGTGTTGTCACAATCACAACAGTATCACCGACTTCAAGTTTACTTTCACCGTCCGGCAGCATAATCTTGTTATTTCTGAGAATTGCTGCAATCAAAGCATTACGTTTCATCTTAATCTGTGAAAGTGACTTTGAAGTAAGCTCGGATTCTCTTGTAACTCTGAATTCCATAGCTTCAGCTTTATTGTTTACTATTCGGTAAAGAGTTCTCATTTCCGTATCCTTTGCCGATTTCATAGCTCTTGCATAACCGATTATAATATTCGCGGTTATATTTTTAGGCGTAACGATACTGTACACGCCTGTGTTTTCCATAAGCTCCGCAAATGAAAGACGGTTTACCTTTGTTACAATCTTATCGACAAATCTTGACTGCGAATACATTGATATAATCATATTTTCTTCGTCAATACCCGTCAGTGCAACAAGCGAATCAACTCTGTCAATGCCCTCTTGTGCAAGAACGTGCTTATCTGTTCCGTCGGCACACACAATATCCGCTTTCGGCAAATGCTCGGTCAATTCCTTGCATCTGTTCATATTGTGTTCTATAATTTTAACCCTTATGCCGCTTTCAAGAAGCTGTTTCGCAAGATAAAACGATATTCTTCCGCCGCCGATTATAATTGCGGTTTTAACCTTTGTGTTTATAACACCTATCTCATGCATAAATTTCGCAACATCTCTGTGAGATGCGGTTATGTGAAGTTTATCTCCGCTTTCGATAACAAAATCACCGTTCGGAATATACACCTCATTACCGCGTTGCACCGCACATATAAGAAGTTTTATCTTAAACTTTTTTGTATATCTCAAAAATAGCTTTTCCGCAAAGTGCGTTATCCGAACTGATGTTAAATTCAATAAGTTCAATTCTGCCTTTTGCGAAAGTTTCTGTTTTGATTGCTGCAGGAAAACGAAGTATTCTCGATATTTCGCAAGCAGTTGCGTATTCGGGATTTACTATAAGATTTATTCCGAGAGCGTTACGCATAAAATCAAGCTGTTTAAAATATTCTCTGTTTCTCACTCTTGCAACACATCTGTCCGCACCGAGTTTTTTAGCCATAACGGTGCAAAGTGCGTTAAATTCGTCATTTTCCGTAACGGCAATAAATATGTCTGCCTTGTTAGCCTCCGCCTCGCGCAAAGTTTCAAGGTCAGTACCGCTCCCGCATACGCACCTTACATCATAATCATCTTGAATTCGGTCGCAGATTTCACTTTTTAATATCAATAAGAACTACGTCATCGCCCTCATAATTAAAATCCTCTACAAGCTTTCTTCCGACCTTACCGCCGCCTACTACGATTACATTCATTTTTTTCTTCTCTTTTTCTCCCGCGTCATAAGCAATAATACCGCTTCTCTTGCATTTCTGCCATTGTACAAAAATATTATAAGCTTCTTCAACAATAGGCATTTCAACATTATATTTGTGTGCCATTTCATATGCCGCCGTTGCGGTGTTTACACCCTCAACAACCATATGAACGCTTTCCAAAGTTTCCTTTAAACTCTTGCCTTGACCCAAAAGTATTCCGGCACGTCTGTTTCTCGAATGCATACTTGTGCAAGTTACAATCAAATCACCTACACCGCTAAGTCCCATAAATGTCTTTTCATTTGCACCCATAGCCTTGCCGAGTCTTGCAATTTCAGCAAGACCTCTTGTCATAAGTGCCGCTTTTTGTATTGTCGCCGTAACCAAGTCCGTCACTTATTCCCGCACAAAGTGCGATAACGTTTTTAAGTGCTCCGCCAAGTTCAACACCGATTATATCGGTTGAAGTGTACACTCTGAACATATCTCCCATAAACACGTCTTGAATAAATTTAGCCGTATCAATATGCCCGACGCAACAACATTCGTTGTAGGAAGTCCTCTTTGAAACCTCCTCTGCGTGTGACGGACCGCTCATAACAGATATATCCGCCTGCGGAATTTCTTCTTTATACACCTGTGAAAGACGTAAAAGTGTACCTTCTTCAAGTCCCTTTGATATATTTACTATTTTCTGTCCCTCTTTAACGTGCGGCGAAAGCTGTTTCGCCGTTGTTCTCGTTGCCGGTGACGGTGCGGCTGTTATAATAAGCTCCGCTCCGTCTGTACATTCAGCCATATCGTGACTGCAATAAATTGTATCCGGAAATTTCACTCCCGGCAAAAATTCTTTGTTTTCTCTGTCTTTTTTCAGTCTGTCCGTTTCTTCCTGTATCCACGACCATAAATATACATTATGTCCTCTTGAAGATAAAAGTATCGCTATGGCAGTTCCCCAACCGCCTGAGCCAATTACTGCAATTTTCATTTTACTTCTCCTTTTTTTGCTCCAAGTTTGTTTTCCGTACCGCTAAGTAATCTCTTTATATTTGCATGATGTCTTGCTATTAAAAGTCCGCCGATAATAACAACGCACACAAGCTGAATTACATCAACGTTCTTTGTAACAATCATTTTAACGATTTCTATAACTATGTACATTGCACCGCCCAAGATTGAACCGAGCGATACATACCTTGTTACTGCCATAACCGCTATTGCAACAACAGCCACAATAAGTCCGACTTTCCAGTCAAGCATTAACACAACGCCCAGCGAAGTCGCAACGCCTTTGCCGCCTTTAAATCCGAAGTAAAGCGGAAAATTATGACCGACCGAATTACGCATACACCTGCGACATAGCTTATAACAGGATATATTTCATCTGTACCCGCAATATTTTTTACAAGTCTTGATAAAAGTATCACGACTATGCCTTTTTAACACGTCAAGCAACAGTGTTATAACACCCATTTTCTTGCCGTATGTTCTTAACATATTCGTTGCACCCGCATTTCCCGAACCACTTTCACGGATGTCCTTACCGCTCAGCATTTTTTTTGAAAGCAGTATAGAAAAATTAACCGAACCGATTAAATATGATATTATTGCCGTCAAGGCAATTATTAAATATGTCATAACTATCTCCCATTACATTTTCTTTTCATTTTTTCTCTCTTACGATAAACTTTATAGGTGTTCCCTCAAAACCAAATGCCTCTCGCACTTGATTTTCGATAAATCTCAAATACGAATAGTGGAACAAATCCTTTGAATTTGCGAATAAAATAAATGTCGGCGGTGCTGTTGCAGCCTGTGTACCGTAGTAAACCTTTAAACGTCTGCCCTTGTCTGACGGCGGCTGTTGCTTTTGCCATTGCTTCGTTTAAGACGTCGTTAAGCATACCGGTTGTAATTCTTCTCTTGTGCTGCTCATTTACTTTCTTGATAAGTTCCAAAAAGCTTGTCATCTCTCTGACCTGTCTTTGCACTGATGAATATAATTTCCGCATAAGACATAAACGCAAATTCTTCACGCACACGCATTGTAAAGTTTTTCATAGTCTTTGTGTCTTTAGAAACAATATCCCACTTATTAACCGCAAAAAATACAAGCCTTACCCTGCTCGTGAGCATAGCCGGCAACCTTTTGTGTCCTGTTCTGTAATACCCTCGTTTGCGTCAATCATAATAACGCACACGTCACTTCTGTCAACCGCCGCAAGCGAACGTACAACACTGTAACGCTCTACGTTTTCGTCAATCTTACCGCGTTTTCTCATACCGGCGGTATCGATAAACAGATACTTGTCGCCGTTCTTTTTCGTAATGTGAGTCGATTGCGTCACGCGTTGTTCCTGCGATGTTACTTACAATAACTCTGTCCTCACCTAAAATTTTATTTATAAGCGACGATTTACCTGCATTCGGTTTACCGATTACCGCAACTTTAATTTCATCCTCGTCATCTGACGTATCTGCGTCCTCAGGGAACAAGTGAGTAACTTCGTCAAGCAAATCACCACACCCAAACCGTGAGTTGATGAAATAGCAATCGGATCGCCAAGTCCCAAATTATAAAATTCATAAAATTCAAACGGCGGATCGCCTGTATTGTCAACCTTGTTTACGGCAAGCACAATCTTTTTTTCGCCTTTAAAAGCATTTGTGCAACGTCCTGGTCATTTGCCGTAACACCGTCTTTACGTTTGTCATAAGCACAACAACGTCTGCCATTTCAATGGCAAGCTGTGCGACGGCGCATTTGTACAAGGATTTCGTCCTTTTGACGCAGGCTCGATACCGCCTGTATCGATAAGCGTAAAGTGCTTGTCAAGAAACCACACTGCGTCAGAATAAATTCTGTCACGCGTTACACCCGTGTGTCCTCTACTATACTTATTCTCTTTCCTGTTATCTTATTAAACAAAGTCGATTTTCCGACGTTCGGTCTGCCGACTATCGCTACCAATGGTTTCATATTCTTCTCCTTTAAAATTCAAGTTCTTCTCCCAAGATTTTCTCAATAAATTCATATCCGTCATTTATGACAGGCTCTATCTTCACATTCAACGCTTTTTCAACGTCTGATACAGTCAAATCATCAAGGAAAATCCGTCTTCATCTCTCTCAGCATACTGTGCGGAATAAGCATTATATCCCCTATAGGCTTGTCTTTAAGCTGGTCGATTATATCTCCGCCCGTGACAAGTCCCGAAACGTTTACGCCTCCGCCGAAAAAAGTTATTTTTATCGCATAAACAGTTATCTTTACGTCTGTCTTTTTCCATAAGACGTTCCGACAAACCCGTTATAAAAATGCCGCCGCCTCACCTGTTACAAGAGTTACATTTCTGTCATACTTTTTGTTTTTTCACAAGTTTAATTGCCGAATCAAATTCTTCTGCCATACTGGCAATCAATCCTACACCGTTTTCAAGCTGCGGAAAACCCTCATACACTTCTACGTCAGGTATAGGCAATTCCGCATTCAAATAAAATTCGTCAGAAAGATAAATTAGCCTTGTTCCAAGTTTATCATACAGTTTTTTCTGCCAAGTCTCAACTTGTTTTATTGTTTGTGCGGAAGTTTCCTTTGTAAACGGTTTCAGCGGCTAAAGTCCGTCACGATAGCGTGTAAGACCGACAGGGAACGATTGATACACTGTTTACATTTGGGAACAGTGCCGCCAGTTCGGATATTGACCTGTCAAGTTCCTTGCCGTCATTAAGTCCGGGACAAAGCACTATCTGACAGTTCATATAAATATTATTAGCCGCAAACTTTTTTCATTATGTCATAGCACTTACCCGCAAAACGATTATTCAGCATTTTACATCTAAGTTCGGGATTGGTTGCCTGAACCGATACGTTAATCGGCGAAACACGCATTTTTTTATAAGTCTGTCTATTTCTTCGTCTGACATATTCGTAAGCGTTACATAGTTTCCCTGCAAAAACGATAATCTCGTATCATCATCTTTAAAATAAACCGTTTCACGCATACCCTTAGGCAACTGATCTATAAAAACAGAATATACACTTATTTCGACAACTTTGTGCCTCGTCAATAAGTCCCTCTTCAAATTCAATACCTATGTCGTCGTAATCATTTTCAACCGTTATAACTTCGGTAGTACCGTCCTTTTCAGTATTTCAAGAGTAACTTCATATTCGGCTGTAAGATAGCGATATTCCAGTATATCGTGAAAATCGTGTCCGTTAATGCTTATCAGCTTATCCCCGACTTCAATTCCGGCATCTTCCGCGATTGAATACGGTTCTATATATTTAATTGTGGTATTAACTTTTCTCATATTTTTATCTCCGCATTATTATCCAATATGTATTATTACACAAACACAGAAAAAAAATCAAGGCATTTGGCAAAAATAAAGACAACCAATGTAATCAGAGATTGTCTTATCTAATGTTTATTCATAAATTATCCATACTTTTCTGCCAATACCACACCCAAAAATTATCAAACCACCGCCGATATACTGCACCAATCCCATTGTTTCGCCCAGGAATATCGCACCGAGTATTATTGAAGTAATCGGCTCAAACGCCGATACTATTCCAGCAGTTGACGCACCCTCACAGCGTACTCCCACTTGAAAAAGCGGCACTGCTCCAAGCGTTATAATAAGTGATATAGCCACCGACAGTATCCATGCTTTATAATCCATTTTCTCAAACACCAAGCTATCAGTTGTCAAACCGAAAATATATGTGCCGATACTCATAATAATCATAAGATAAAACGTAAGTTTTATATAGTCCATTTCGTCAAGTTTGGAACGATACATATAAACGACATAAAAGCTATAAAATATTCCCGACAAAATCGCAAGTATCACGCCGATTTTATCGGCTGTATTATTAAGGTCAACAAACATAAACATTCCGAGCGTAACAAGCATAACCGCAAGAAGTTTTATCTTCTTGATTTTTTCTTTGTACACTACCGCCGAAGTTATTACGATTATAAGCGGATATATAAAAATGGAGCGTCGTTGCAAGTCCTGTTGAGATATAGTCATATGCGGCATAAAGTGAAATCATTGAAAATGAACCGCCAACCACACCAAGTAGAATTATATCTATAAGCTCTTTTTTTTTTTGTAAGTTTAAACGACACCTTTCTGAAAATCATTATAAAAATAAAAGCGGCAGCATTAGGGAATGTACGCAAAAAAAGTAAGCGTAATTCCGTTTGCTCCGCTTTTGTATGCAAATTTAGCCAGTATCGGTGCAAATCCGTAAATAAATGCCGATAAAATCAAACAAACTTTACTCTTTGACACCGAAATCCCTCCATAGAATAGGGCGTTAAAGTGTTTCAAGCTCCTTCGCCCCAAATTTGATATGAAAAGATCGTCAGACGGCATTCGCCAATCGCCTCTCCGGAGAAAAAGCAACACTTCCTACTTTCGGACCGTCAGGCAGGCACGAACGTTTGAATTGCTGTGCGAAAAAAATCTTCTGTAAAATACCTTTAACCATTCAAGTATAACTTCTCTCTGTCATATATCCCATCAAACGCAACTTCAGCCAATCTCAGTATCTTTGACGGCTTTGAACCAAAACGCATAAGATGATACAAAAAAAGAAATCGTGAAGTTCATACGGACCGACAATGTGTTCGGTCTTTTGGGATATTTTTCCGTCTTTCGGCGGAAGAAGTTCGGGACTTACAGGTGTATCCAATATGTCCTGTAATGTTTTTCTTCAATATATCGTTATTTGTACGTTTAGCCTCATAATCGACAAGGTAGCGAATAAGTGTTTTCGGAACACCCGCATTAACGCCGTACATCGACATATGGTCGCCGTTATACGTTGCCCCAGCCGAGTGCAAGCTCGGACATATCACCGGTACCGATTACCAAGCCGCCGCTTTTGTTTGCAACATCCATAAGAATTTGAGTTCTTTCTCTCGCCTGAGAATTTTTTCATATGTGACGTCATATACATTCGGATCGTGTTCTATATCCGCAAAAATGCTGATTTACCGCCGCTTTTTGATATTTACTTCTTTTTAATGTAACACCAAGCGAATTTGCAAAATTAACCGCATTGTTATACGTTCTGTCCGTTGTACCGAAACACGGCATTATTACCGCAATTATATTTTTCCTGTCAATATTAAGACTGTCAAACGCACGCACGGTTACCAAAAGTGCAAGTGTAGAGTCAAGTCCTCCGCTTACACCCACAACAGCCGTTTTGGCATGTGTATGGTCAAGTCGCTTTTTAAGTCCCAGTGACTGAATTGAAAGGATTTCTTCACTGCGTTTTTCACGTTTTTTGTCGTCTGACGGAACGAACGGCTGTTTATCGACATAACGTGTTATTTTAGTGTCCCCGATATTCATATCAAGTTTTACACTCACATATTTTTCACTGCCGACTATATTATAGGTATTGCTCTTTTTTTCTCTCACCTACAAGTCTTTCCAAATCAAGCTCGGTATATACACGTTCGTTGTTAAATCTTTTAGCTTCTTGCCAAAATCGTGCCGTTTTCGGCAATCATATTATCACCTGCGAATACAAGGTCAGTCGTTGATTCGCCGTATCCCGCATCGGAATAGATATACACGCAGTAAAGTTTTGCAGACTGACTTTTTACAAGCATTTCGCGGTCTTCATCTTTTGCAATAACTTCGTTGCTCGCAGAAATATTTGCTATAATCGTTGCACCTGCAAGTGCGTGGTTGACCGACGGCGGCATAGCCGTCCACAAATCCTCGCAAATTTCAACCGCAAGAACAAAATCTTCACACGCATCTGTTTTAAATAATATATTTGCACCGAACGGTATTTCTTCACCGTTTATATTCACATATGTCACTTCATTTTTACCGGTCGTGAAGTGTCTTACCTCATAAAAATTCAGCATAGTTAGAATATTGAGTTTCGAACAAGACCTTTTTATGTGTCCCCCGTTTACCACTGCGGCACAATTATAAAGTGTCTGCTCCGCAACGTACGGAAGTCCGACAACGGCGGTTATATCAACATTTTCGGTTGCTTTTTGCTATTTTGATTAAGCTGTCTTTTTGCACTGTCAAGCAATATTTTCTGCAAAAACAAATCACCGCAAGTATATCCCGTTATGCAAAGTTCCGAAATACTATAAGCTTTATATTATTTTGAGCCGCGTCTTCGATTGCCTTTATTATATTTGATGTATTATAATCGGTGTCCGCAACCTTTATATCAACAGTTGCGCTTGCACATCTTACAAAATCCGTCTTTCATAAATCAATTTCCTTTTTCTTTATTCTGTCCCAATAAACTTTTGCCGACTGTTCGGTTTTATTGTCCCCAAAATCGTAATATTTAGTGTCCCTAATGTTATTAGGCAAATATTGCTGTTTGACATAATGATTTTCATAACTGTGCGGATATTTGTACTCTGTTCCGTGACCGAGTTTTTTGCTCCGCCGTAATGCGAATCTTTCAGATGTTCCGGTATATCGCCCGTATCCATACTCTCAATATCACTCAACGCACTGTCTATCGCCATTATTGCCGAATTTGATTTCGGTGCGGTTGCAAGTAAAATAACAGCCTCCGCAAGCGGTATTCTCGCCTCAGGGAAACCAAGCTGCAGGGCACTGTCAACACAAGCTTTCACGACCGATATAGCCTGGGGATATGCAAGTCCTATATCCTCTGCCGAAATAACCAAAAGTCTGCGGCAAATGCTCGGCAAATCACCTGCCGAAACAAGTCTTGCAAGATAATGAACTGCCGCATCCGGATCTGAACCTCTTATTGATTTTTGAAACGCACTTAAAATATCATAATGACTGTCACCGTCACGGTCGTAACGCATAGCTTTTTTTGCGTTGCCTGTACCGCCGTGTCAAGCGATATGTGTATTTTTTTTTATCTTTGTTTGGCGGTGTTGCAATAAATGCAACTTCAAGCGAATTTAAAGCCTTTCTCACATCTCCGTTTGAAACGTGCGCCATATGCCGTATTGCGTCTTTGTCAACGGTTACGTCAAAGCCTTTATAATCCGACTCTTTTAATTCTTCAACCGCTCTTTCAAGTGCCTTTTCAATCTCGCTCGGCTCAATCTGTTTGAATTCAAATACAACACTTCTCAAAGCACCGCATTATACACATAAAAATACGGATTTTCCGTTGTACTTGCGATAAGCGTTATCTTGCCGTTTTCCATAAATTCAAGCAAAGACTGTTGTTGTTTCTTATTAAAATGCTGTATTTCGTCAAGGTACAGCAGTACTCCGTCCATTGCCAAAAAGCTATCAAGCGTTGATACAATATTTTTTTATATCCGCAACGGACGCAGTTGTCGCATTAAGTCTATGCAAAGTTTTACCCGTTTTTTGAGCGATTATGTTTGCAATGGTAGTTTTTACCGACTCCGCTCGGACCGTAAAATATCATATTCGGTACTTCGTCATTTTCGATTATGTTTCTTAAAATTTTTTCCTTCACCTATAAGGTGCTTTTTGTCCGACAACTTCATCAAGCGTCTTTGGACGTATTCTATCAGCCAATGGTGTTTTCATTGTGATTCTTTACCTCTTGTATAAGCTTATTAACTTCTTCCTCCGTAACCGTTGTCATTCCCGAACGCTTACATTCTTTCAGCTTTTTCGGCATATTCTGCGGCTTTATCGTACTTGTTAAGTTTCATTGCAATCTGTATGCCGTGATAAAAGCCCTCGACAAAGTTAGGTGCCGACCCGACAAGTTCATCAGATATTTTTTTTTTCTGCTTTTTCATATTCGCCTTTTCTGAAATAACAAATTGAAAGATTATCTTTTATGTCCCTGTCATCACTGTTGTAATCATAAGCTTCTTCACAAAGTTTTTGTTGTTTCGTCAAGGTCATCGTTTCTAAGTAATTTAAAATAGCCAAGCATACCGTAAATACTTGAATTTCTGTAACCTTCGTTCATCATTGACTGTGCATCCTCAATCGCCTCGTCAAGTCTGCCCTGCTTATAGTAAACCATACATCTTTGTTGCTTTGCCAAAAGTTCTTTTTTTTTCCGGTGCAAGCCCTTTTACTCTTATAATCGGATCAAGAACTTTTTCCCGCTTCGTCGGCATAACCTGTACGTAAAAGCACATATGCGTAAGACGATTTCAACTTTACATTTGCTCTGCCCGTTTCACACGCCTTTTTATACCACTCTCGCACGGTCCTCGTCACCGATTTCAAATGCTTTGTTGCCGTTTATCGCATAATAGGTCGGCAAAAAAATTATATATTCCCACACCTATAGCCACAATCGCAACGGCTATTCCAAGAAATACATTAAACTTAAACGCTACAATAATTATAGCAAGTGCAATAAGAACTGCAATTAAATTCATAAAAAATCGTACCTTTCTTTATAAAAATCAAGAGGCTGCAAGCAGCCTCTTAAAATAGTAGTCAAAACCGCTATAGTTTTGTCTTGATTAATATTCGGCAGTACCGACTGTTCTAGGGAACGGCAGAACGTCACGAATGTTCGAAACGCCCGTAATATACATGATAAGTCTTTCAAAGCCGAGACCGAAACCTGCGTGTTTGTTTGTTCCGTATCTGCGAAGGTCAAGATAGAAATTATAATCTTCTTCCTTAAGACCAAGTTCTTTCATTCTTTCAACAAGTACGTCGTAATTTTCTTCTCTCTGGCTTCCGCCGATGATTTCTCCGACGCCCGGAACAAACAAGCAAGTCCATAGCCGCAACCGTCTTTTTTTGGTCATCGTTAAGTTTCATATAGAAAGCCTTGATTTCCTTCGGATAATCTGTTACAAACAACGGACGCTTAAATACCTGTTCTGTAAGGTATCTTTCGTGTTCTGTCTGTAAATCGCAGCCCCATTCCACCTTATTGTCAAACTTAACCTTACCGGCTTTTTGAATCTTCGATAAGTATATTTACAGCCTCTGTATATGTTACATGAGCAAACTCACTGTTTACAACGTGGTTTAGACGGTCAAGAAGTTCCTTGTCGATAAATTGATTGAAGAACTGCATTTCTTCGGGGAGCATTTTCAAGACAATAGTTAATGATATACTTTAGCATATCCTCTGCAAGTTCCATATCGTCTTTTTAGATCTGCGAATGCGATTTCAGGCTCAATCATCCAAAATTCAGCCGCATGACGTGTTGTATTTGAATTTTCGGCTCTGAATGTAGGACCGAATGTAAACATTTCTAAATGCCATACAGTATGTTTCAACATTAAGCTGACCGCTTACCGTAAGGTTTGCCTGTTTGCCGAAGAAGTCCTGTGAATAATCAACAGTTCCGTCATCATTCTTAGGGACGTTGTTCAAATCAAGTGTTGTAACTTGGAACATTTCGCCCGCACCCTCGCAGTCACTTGCAGTGATAATCGGAGTATGAACGTATACAAATCCTCTCTCCTGGAAGAATTGGTGAATTGCATACGCAATCATTGAACGCACTCTGAACACTGCCGAGAATGTATTTGTACGCGGTCTTAAATGAGCGACTGTACGCAAATATTCAAAGCGGTGTCTCTTTTTTCTTCTGTAACGGATAATCCGGTGTAGATTCACCGTCGATTACAACGTTTTCAGCCTTTAATTCAAACGGCTGTTTTGCGTCCGGTGTAAGTACAAGTGTACCTGTTGCCGTAATCGCAGCTGCAATGTTTAGCTTTGAAAGTTCCGCAAAGTTATCAAGTTTATCCGACTCAATTACTATCTGCAAATTCTTAAAAAATGTACCGTCATTTAATTCGATAAAACCGAAATTCTTTTTGAAATTCTTATGTTTCTTATCCAACCCGATACTGTTATTTCTTTTTCCCCCAAACTCATCCTGTTTTCTGAACAAGTCTTTTACAACTGTTTTCATAATCTAAATAATGATCCTTTCAATAGTTATTAAATATAGTAGCTCTGTGCCACCGCTTCGCCTTTTTAGGCACCTCCCCTCAGGGAGAGGCTTATTATAGTAGCTTTATTCCTTTTTCTTCACAAGTCTTACGCATATCGTCCGGCCATACAGATGCCAACTGTACTTCGCCGATATGAGCCTTACCAAGCATATACATACACAATCTTGACTGACCGATACCGCCGCCGATTGTATAAGGAAGTTCCTTATTAAGAAGTTTCTTATGGAAATCAAGTTCAAGTCTGTCCTCACAGCCTGCAATCTTAATTTGCGAAAGAAGTGAATCTTCGTCAACTCTGATACCCATGCTTGAAAGTTCGTAAGCCATATCAAGAACAGGATAATAAACAAGAATATCACCGTTAAGCTCCCAATCGTCATAATCCGGAGCTCTGCCGTCGTGTCTTTGACCCGACTTCAATTCTTTACCGATTTGCATTAGGAATACCGCTTTCTTTTCGCGAAGAAGTTTATTTTCTCTTTCTTTCGGTTCAAGATCAGGGTACATATCCTCAAGTTCTTGCGTTGTTATAAATGTAATTTCCTCAGGGAAATTATTTTCAATACCGCTGAACTTTTGGCATACTCTGCTTTGAGTCGACTTCATAGCGGTATATAATACGTTCTACAAAACTCTTTAAAGTTTCAACAGTTCTGTCTGACTTATTTATAACAGCCTCCCAGTCCCATTGGTCAACGTACATAGAGTGAAGATTGTCCACTTCCTCATCACGTCTTATGGCGTTCATATCTGTATACAAGCCCTCACCCGGATTAAAACCGTATCTGCCGAGAGTCATTCTCTTCCACTTTGCAAGTGAATGAACAATTTCAAGTGTAGCACCGCCGATACAAGGTGCATCAAAACTTTTACAGGACGTTCAACTCCGTTAAGATTATCGTTAAGACCTGTTTCGGGACGTACAAATAACGGTGCAGAAATTCTCTGCAAATTAAGTGCAGAAATTATTTCATGCTGAAATGTATCCTTTATAAATTTAATTGCTTTTTCCGTTTCGCGTCCGTTAAGATTTGATTTATAGTTTTCGGGAATTATTAGTGACATTTTTTTATTCTCCTTTATCAATTATTTCAATGTTGTCAAGCGTCGGTTTGAAATTCTGACGTATGGCATTAAGATATTCTTCACGGAGCTTTGCACGCTCCGTCATTTCCTCAGGCGTCAACCCATCGGAACTTCTTGCCTTTTTCGCAAGTTCATTTATTCTGTCAATTTTCTTCTTATCCAAAAAAGATTTACCTCCCCCCAAGAAAATATCACTACTACTATTCTAACCCATTTTGAAGAAAAATTCAAGTAAAATATGGGACAATGTGCAAAATTAATATATTAGTCATAATATATATTACAAAACATTGAAAGGAGGCACTCACAATGGGCGAATGTTGTGGAAACGGTTGTCAAAGAGGCGGTTGCGATTTTGATCTTGATATGATTATTTGGGTTCTTATTATTATCGTTATCGTTACTTGTATGTGCAACAACTAATCTTACATCAACTCCACTTTCAAAATATCAGTGGCAAACAGCGGTGCTTTTTCGGAAGCACCGCTGTTTTGCGGTATAAAAAACATATTTTTAAGTATTATTTTTATTTTTTGAATAAAACTATTGACAAATGATATAGTATACCGTATAATGAATATATGAACAGTTATTCATATATTCAAGTATGGAGGTGCAGATATGAAAAAAAATAACGATAGTAATATTGCGGAAGATAATAAAGATGTCTGTTGTGAAAAAACATGAACATCATCATGAACACGAGGACCATTGTGGTTGCGGTCACGATCATCATAAACACGAGCACGAGGCTCATTGTAGCTGCGGACATGAACATCATCATGAGCATGATGACCGCTGCGGTTGCGGTCACGACAATCATCACGAGCATGAAGACCATTGCGGTTGCGGTCACGATCATCACGAACATGGCTGTGGCTGCGGATGCGGTTGCGAACATGGAGAGGAAGATGAAAAAAGTTCTTACTATAAAGACTTATAGCCGGTGCAATACTTTTTGCGGCAGGTATCGTAACAGAAAACGTACTTTCTTCCCCATTGATATCAGATATTTTTATTTGTAGTCGCTTATATTGTTCTTGGCTATGATATAGTTTGGAATGCGATTAAAAACATATTCAAAGGACACTTATTCAACGAAAACTTCTTAATGAGTATAGCAAGTATCGGTGCATTTGCTGTCGGTGAACACCCTGAAGCAGTTGCCGTAATGCTGTTCTATCAAGTCGGCGAGGCATTGCAGGAACGTGCGGCACAAAAAGAGCCGTAATTCAATTACGGAACTTATGGATATTCGTCCCGACTATGCCAATACAGAAGTAAACGGCACGATTACAAAAGTTTCTCCGTCTGAAATTTCAATCGGAGATATTATAATTGTAAAACCGGGCGAAAAAATTCCTCTTGACGGTACAATAACTTCGGGCGAAACATATCTTGATACAAAAGCACTTTACAGGCGAAAGCGTACCGCGTAAGGCTGTTACTGGTGATACTGTATTGAGCGGAAGTTTGAATACAGGCTCACCTATATATATTAAAGTAGAAAAAACATACGGCGAAAGTACTGTTTCAAAAATTCTTGATATGGTTGAACACGCTCAAAGCAAAAAGCAAAATCAGAAAAATTCATTTCTGTATTTGCCAAATACTATACACCGATTGTCGTTGCACTTGCGGTAATAGTTATGTTCGTTCCTCCCATGTTTCTCGGAGATTTCAGAACTTGGATATATCGCGGACTTATGTTCCTTGTGGTTTCTTGCCCTTGTGCATTGGTTGTATCAATTCCGCTTGGTTTCTTTGCCGGTATCGGTTGTGCGTCAAAGAACGGTATTCTTGTTAAGGGCAGTAACTTCATCGAAAAAGCTTGCTAAACTTGATACTGTCGTATTTGACAAAACAGGTACTCTTACAAAAGGTGTATTTGCCGTAAAAGACGTATATTCTGTTATCGACAAAGACGAACTTATAAAATATGCCGCTTATGCTGAATTTTACTCAACACACCCTATCGCAGTATCGGTTAAAAACGCTTACAAAGAACATCGTTGACACTGCAAAAATCTCCAAAAACTACACAAAATTTCCGGTATGGGTATCAGTGCAGATATAGACGGTCATAAAGTTTTAGCCGGTAACGGCAGACTTCTTGAGAGCAACAATATCTCTCATGAAAAAGCAAAAATCACACATCGGAAGTATTATATACATTGCAGTTGACGGAAAATTTGCCGGATATATCAAAGCGACAATTGATCGGTTTCTTCTAAAAATCATCAGAATCAGAAACATCGGTTATATGACAAATTTCTTTTAAACTTCAGGCATTATATTGCGAGATTATTAATCTCAGAACAAAGGGAGACGTATTTAAAGCGAAGAACCTGAAACTTCATGTTGCGAGCTTGAGATTCCAGGGTTATCAATGGCAAACAGTGGTTGACAATACTTCGATTTTCGGCCTGAGCAAGCCGACAAATTCAGAATTTATCGCAATGGTTGCCGACAGAATCGAGACTTCAATTAAAAATAATAAAATATATCTTCTCTCAAAAAGTATCCTCTGTT
>VOFK01000165.1_pt1 | contig 26000 bp, 32 predicted proteins | sample 5384121 | NCBI WGS metagenome assembly VOFK01 (sample SAMN12384730, study PRJNA508395) | human gut metagenome | isolation source: healthy gut J | host: Homo sapiens | reverse complement strand
ACCTGCTACACTCAAGTTATGCTGGTAAGAATAACGGCGGGCAAACAATTCATCCAGGCGATTGGCATTACCAACGAACATCGTACCCCAATCGGCTACAGTCGACTCGTAAATTCCTTCAATGCCTTGAGCCATCTTTTTCAGGTTTTTCTTCTCCCCAGCCCCACCAGTCATGTTCCGGCATTTCTTTATTGGCTTCCAACCACATGGTGGCATATTCCTGCATACTGGGAGAAAAAGCCATAATACCATTGGTAGTGAAACGCATATTGAAGCCATAATCAACCGTTGTCTTGCCTTTACCTTTTTTGGTAGTTACCAAGATAACGCCATTAGCTGCTTTCGCCCCATAAATGGAAGCTGAACCGTCTTTCAAAACACTAATATTCTCAATATCATCTGAGTTTAGATTTTGAATGACTCTGAATTCAATACAGGTACCCCATCTACAATAATCAACGGACTACCTCCATTGACAGATGTCAGACCACGAATCTGGAAATTTAAACCTTCATTACCCGGACGTGAGGAAGAACGAGTGACTACCAAACCCGGAGTGGCTCTTGCAAAGCAGCACCGACATTGGTAATGGCACGACTTTCCAATACCTGGCTACCAATTTGTTCTACCGCCCCTGTCAACGTCGCTTTTTTCTGCGTGCCATAACCCACTACAACAACCTCGTCCAGTGCATTATTATCTTCCTTTAATACCACTTTAAAAATCAGAGCGGCCATGAAGGTTAATAATCTGATCTACATATCCGATATAGCTAACTTTTTATCTGTTTGGCATCAGCAGGAATATTCAGCGTAAACCGACCGTCAATATCGGTAATTACTCCTGCATTGCTTCCTATGACCACTACATTACAACCAATCAGTGGTTCACCATTCGCATCTGTCACAAGTCCTTTGATGGTGCGGCCCGTCTGGACTACCATCAAACTCTCTCTTCTACAGAATCATTTGCATAGAGCAATACACCGGGCGAACCACCCAGCAGCATGGCAAAAGCCAATGCGACTCCTTTTGAACATAAGAATTTGGATTTAATTTCCATAATACTATTAAATTGTTAAAGTTAATATGTGTTTTTCCGAATCTGGTATTTAACCGACTTTGGAGAATTCATTTTTCAAATAGGTGCGAACAGTCTTACGAGCCAGTAATAGTTGACATTCTACTGTACGGGGGGAGATAAGGACAGCTTTCCTGCAATGGCAGGACAAGAGAGTTCATGATTGAAACTAAGTTCATAAATCTGACGGCGTTTGACAGGAAGAGTTTCCATTACCTGGTCGTGTATCTTCTTTAATTCACGATAATGAATGGTATCTTCTGTGGTATTCCGACTGGTGTCTTCCATCCTATTATATATGTAGGCGACGAAATCTTCCTGTTTATAATAACGACGGATTTTATCGGTTACTATATTGCGAGCGATGGTAAAAAGCAAAGACCAGACTGTATCTTTGTTCACGAATGCCCTGTGTTCCCATAAGCGGACAAAGACATCCTGTGCCAAATCTTCCGCTTCATGCGGATGGCAAATGCGGATAGCGATATAGTTTCTTGATATACTCCTTATATTTAAGATAGCATTCAGAGAAGAAGTCGTCAAATGTAGCTTGCTGTTTATTCATGGCATTAAATTTATCCGTTTAACGATGATACAAAAGTAGGAACAAGTTTCAAATTCAAATATCACAAAAGTAACAGATAACAAAACTATCGTAACAAGCGTGTATTTTTGCAAAAACTTCCCATTTCATCGGGATAAATCTAACCGTCACACCAATAAAAAAGGGGATGTCGTTACATTTGACGACTCCCATGTTCTTATATTTTCATGGATGAAAGCTTTCACCCGAAAGGATTCATTATTTATTTTCCTGTGATGCCTGGAAATCCGGTATACGTTTTACGTTCGCACCTTTCATCACACCTCTTTTGATCGCTTCATTCGTATCGGTGATTTCTTTTCTTCACACGTTTATAGTATTCTTTTTTGTCAGTCCTTTCTCTACTGCTTCCGATTCTGTTACTGCCCAAAGATACTGATAATCCATCAACATCAAATCCGGTGCCACTACTTTAAAGAAAACACTATCATTTGCAAATTTTTCACGCAAGTCGCCCAAATAGATAGTATCTGCCGGATTTACCTCCTTAACATTTGCATTATTTTTTGAACTGCTACCTCCGCAAGAGGATAACATCAAACCTCCTACCAATGAAATTAAAACTAATACTTTCATATCAACATATATTATAAAATAAAACTTCTTCTGCCCCAATGTGAACAAGAACTTAAAATTATCTCACTTATTCAGCGCAAATGTAATAATTAAACTACAAACACAAGCACAATGTCATTCTTTTCTTCCCGATTCCTCGGCATATTGCTTAGGTAACATCCCGAACATTTCTCTAAAACACTTCGAGAAATAGCTGGGTGAACTGAATCCTACCCGGTTCGCTATTTCAACAATCGGCAACTGACTTCCTTGTAATAATTGTGCCGCCCGTTTCAAACGGATGCTGCGAATAAAGTCTGTCGGTGTATGTCCGGTGATGGATTGTAGCTTACGGTAAAGGCTCATACGCACCATACCCAAATCGCCACTCAACTCTTCTACACCATATTCAGGATTATCCATGTTCTTCTCTATGTATTCCAGACACTTCTGTATGAGCTGTTCGTCTACTGAAGTGATAGTGATAGCGCTCGGATTTACTTCTATGTTCTTACGGAATTCCTGTTTTCTCTTTTTCCTGCTGCTCTATCAGCTTTTCAATGCGTACCATCAGCATATCAAAGTTGAAAGGTTTCGACATATAAGAGTCTGCTCCTACTTCATAGCTGTTAATCTTGATATCATCGGCAGTACGGGCTGTCAATAATATCACAGGTATATGGGAAGTCTGCACGTTCGTCTTGATCCGACGGCAAAGTTCGATACCGTCAACTTTCGGCATCATAATGTCGCTGATAATCAGGTTTGGATTTTCCTCTATTGCTTTTCGCTCTCCTTCCTCGCCGTCTGCCGCTTCAATGATTTGATAAAAATCTTCTAACTGTTCTTTCAGGAAAGTACGGAACTCCTGATTGTCCTCCACTAACAACAGTTTCTTCAGGTTATCATCAACTGTAGATGTAGTGGTTTCTTTCTCTTTAATGTCTGATGCTTCCGTTCCGATGATTTCTTCCGGCAGTTCGTCCGGTTCCGGTTTCAGGTCCATCGGCAACCAAACAGTGAATACTGATCCACGATCTATCCGGCTGTCCACTTTAATACGGCCACCATGTATATTTACATATTCCCTTACCAAATGAAGTCCGATGCCACTGCCTATTTTTTTCGTCCCCTTCATTTCCTACCTGATAGAAACGGTCAAAGATATAAGGAAGCTCTGATTCGGATATTCCGATTCCAGTATCAGATACGGATATTCTCACGTAGTTTCTTTCTTCTATCTCTTCTGTCGCGAGCTGTAAGTTCACTGTGCCTCCCTGCGGTGTATATTTGAAGGCGTTGGACAAGAGATTATTCATAATCTTATGTACCTTATCCCGGTCGAAGAACATATAAAGCGCTCTATGTTCAGATTGGTTCACAAAGTTAAGGTGCTTCTCTACTGCCATTGGCATGAAGTTGTTATAGGCCGAAACAATAAATTCCTCCATATCGCCGTTCATCAGATGCAACCTCTCTCCTTTCATTTCCAGTTTGCGGAAATCGAGTAGCTGATTCACCAATGACAATAGGTTTTGAGCATTCTTATAGATGGTATTCAGTTGTTTTTTCATCGCATCGTCTGTCAATCGACGTATCACCATGTCTAATGGCGTGATAATCAATGTCAGCGGAGTGCGGAGTTCATGGCTTATATTTGTGAAGAAGCGGAATTTCATCTGATCCAGTTCTTCTTTCTGCTTCAACGCTTCCTCTTCTTGCATACGAATCATCTTCTGCCGGTTGCGGCGGTTTATTACGTAGATCAGCCCGAAGATTAAGAGAATAACTAAAATTGCATAGAAAAACGAGCGGCCAGTGTATATCCCAGAACGGGGGATGAATTACAATTTTTTGAATGCAGACTCCGGTCCCCATATCCGGTCGTTTCCGGCAGCGGACACACGGAAGATGTATTCGCCCGAAGGGAGATTATTATAGACCACACGTCCTTGTCCATTCTCAAAAAGGGTTTCCGTCCATTCTTTGTCAAATCCTTCCAGTTGGTAACGGAAAGAGGTTTGAGAAGGATTAGGAAGTTCAGACCGGAGAACTCAAGTGTGATATAGTTCTCATCATATTTTAATTGTACTTCGTCCGAATAACTTAATGCTTTATCAAATAAGACACGTCCGTTATATATTTCGCCCGAAACAACCGGAACATTAAACAAGCGGAATGAGGTAAACAGAGGACGATTGAGGCACTGATTATCTATCATGTTTTCTGGTGAGAAAGCGATAAAGCCGTTCATCAGCCCCAGGAAAAGCTGATTGTCCCTGGTCATTAACGAAGGGAAACTATATAAATCATCCTGACGGATTTCATCTTCCGACAGACAGCTGATTACATGAAAGCTGTATTTATCTGCTCTTCTGTCTACTTTTATCTTATAAATAGAAGTGACTGTCGAAATCCATATATCATGGTTCTTATCTTCCACTACGTTCAGGATAGCTTTAGACAGACCTTCTTCTTTCCCTAATGTGTAGCTTTGCCCATTGTAAGTCAAAACGCTCAAGCCATATTGTGTAGCAAACCATAAAGTTCCCTCATGGTCTTTGAGTATCTGATTATACTTGATACTTCCCTGATTGAAGATTGAATTAGCCTGGCCGTCTTGCTCCGGTATCCATATTTTATTCGTTGCAGGATCGTAAATGTAGAGTCCGTTATCACTGCCTACTACCAACCGGGATTGATTATCTATGGCCAATGCATTCGCTACTTTGTATTTTTTGAGTTCGGGAAACTGCTCGGACAATAAGTTTATCTGCCCGTTTTCAGGATTAAATAATCCTACACCACCATATATACTTACCCACAATCGACCGGAAGAATCTTCGACCATGACACGGATATTACTGAAATCCAATTCATTCTGATAATCCGTATCGGGATAATCGTAAGATTGTACCTTTCCATGATCTATGCAGTAGAGCCCATCGTGGTATGTTCCGACCCAAACACGCTTCTTGCTGTCCTCGTAAAGTACACGGCAATTCTTCTGACTGAATTCATGATAGAATCTGTTCATGCTTTTTAGTCTCCGGTTCATAGCGATAGACACCCTGCGTAGTACCCATCAGAATTTCTCCTCTAGATGTTTCGAGCATACAGCGGATTTCCTCTCCTTTCCAGTCGCCATTTATCATCTTCTTATTGTACAGCACTATTTTATTCATGCTGGGATGATAATAACACATTCCCTGATTATAAAGTCCAATCCAAACGGAATTATTTTCCCGGTCGCAATAAATGCTTTGAATACCGTTTCGTACTGTATTACCTGATAATAAAGGAATATCCAGTGTCCGGGTTACAGAGAAATTGTGCATATCAATGACATAGAATCCATCGATAACGGTTCCTACCCATGCATTTCCGCCTTTATCCACGTCCATAGAAGTAAACCATGAATAGTGTCCGAGTTGGATACCTGAAATTTGGTTCCATTTTTTATTATAGACATCATAATAGCCTACTCCACGATCCCACATCAACCAAAAGTCACCATTATCGAGTATCTTCAAAACCACACGGTCATCCGGTTTCAGTTGGTCTTTCAGGAAATCAAGTTGATGCACGAAACGTTTCTTTTCTAAATCGTAGCAACGGATAGCCCCTTTCTGATGAACCATCCAACTGTATTTTCCATGACTTTCTACTCCGAGTAATCCTCCATAGTATTCCATAAACTCATCATTCCTACAAACCTGTTCGATTGACTTTGTCTCTGCATCGTACATATAGACAGAGGAACCCGGCGTCATAAACCAACAATGTTTCTCTGAATCAATAATCAGGTCCGCCACTTTATCCTTTAAGCCGAATTGTTGAAATAAAGAATCTACGTTATAGATGTACTGTTCGGTAGTCAAATCGAAGACACGCAGGCTCTTGCGTTCTTTCATCCACAAACGTTTGTCGGCATCAATATATTGTTCGGGAATAATATGGTTATATGCTATCGAATATTCGCCATGAATATTGAAAGGGAAATTTGAATAGTTCGCACCATCATACAGGCTTAATAACACAGTACTTCGCACACCGATACGTCCGTCGGGAATGGGGAAAACGCTTTTTACATAGTTATCCGGTAATCCTTCGACAACTCCAATCTGGCGGAATACATAAGGGGATTCTTGCGAGCTAATATAACCCGGATACAATAATCCCATTAGTATGATTAACAAACATATTCGAATTTTCATGGCCATCTTTTTTTTTGTAGTACTATATTAAGTACGAACGAAAAATCAAATCCCCTTATCCTGCTTTACTATTATTTTCTGAATTTCAAGTTTATCTCCGGCTTGCTCTATCTGTAAACGAAGTACACAAGCTCCTGCGGGAAGAGTGAGTTTTCCTATTTCTCTTTCCGTCCATTGTACAGAGCTGGGTAATTGCATGGGTTCTGTCTTTACTTCTGAATCAGAAGCTACGGACAATAAAGAATTTCCTTTTGATTGATAAACAAGATAAACGGTATAATCTCCATCGGTAGGAATACTTACAGTATAATTCATCCATTCTCCATCTTCGATTTGGGTAACGACGTAATTATCTTCTTCTTTTCGTAGCTCTACTGCTCCGTCAGGTCTGTATTCGTTGCCACGTTTCTTTCCTACATTGTGATAGGTATGCCCTTCGGGATCTTCCGCAAGACAATAATAATCGTAATCGGCAGCCGATATTTCACAAGGCAGCAAATGAATTCCCGATACACGCTTTCCCGTAGAGAAAGAAACGGGATCACCTGCCATCCAGGGAGTCAATCGTTTGGTCAATGTTCCCCAAGCCGGTCCATTCATAAAAACCAGTTGGGTGCTATCCCCAATTTTCGCAACCATAATGCTCTATCATATAATCACGGTAACGTTTCAGCCAAGTATAGTTGTTCTCCGGCAATCCAGCACATACTGCATAATGCGCCAATGCCATTTCACGAGTTCCGCCACTACCTGCTACGTCTCCACGTCCGTGAGGAGATACGGCTACGGATTCCCCAACGTCCACTACGGCTTTTTATCTGGAGAAATTTTCCGTTCTCAAAGGTAACTTCATTTGAATTCTTACTATAACTTGTCGGTTCCCAAGGCTCTTTTTTTGCTCTTCATAGGTCTGGACTTTTTAGAGAGGTTATAACGATAGTTCCATTCCAAACCAAGAAGCAAACGGTTATTGAGACAATTATACAAAGAATCTCCCTGATTCCATGCCATTTCTGCGATAGCTACATAATTGTGGATACCTGCCAATACATGTCCCCAATGGTCGCGACTCGACTCCTGACATTGACCGTTTGGATAGATATAATACTGTAGCTGTTCATCGTATCCATAATCTGAAATCTTGTTTTCTCTTCCTTCCAATTTATAATCAAGCATGGTTGGTGATTTCTTAATGGGTTCTTTTGCTAATAACCGGTGGTCCTGAAGGATAAGATAAATCATCCGGTCGATGCTTCATTCCCCAATAAGTAACGGTAAGCACGGTCATACATTACTTCGTTATCTAAGTAAATCCCCATTGCCATCATTCCACGAGCAGCGAAAAGTCCTTGATTACCAAACCTTGCGGCATCGAAATTAAAAATATTCCAATAGAATGTAACTCCGTTCTTTGAATCATCCCAGTAATTTGCATATTTGGAAAGAGAAATCTTCCGTATTGCTATATCCAGGATAGACCAACATATTTTTATTTTAAACGTTGCTGGTCTTCTACTTTCCAACCGGAATAATCACGCATTAATTCGGCGGCATCAATTAAAAGGTAAATCTTTCCGTTATCTAATGGTCCTGTTCCACGACTATTACTTGTATTGGTATAATAAGAATTAGCATTCAGATATTCGACCGCTTTACGGGCATAAGCCTCATCGCCCGTCAGATGCCAAAGCAATGCTAAGTCATGTGCCCGCCTGCCATCTACTCCGATAGTAGCATTAAAACGTCCTTCTCTGATTTGTTTTCCCCGATTGATAACTTGCGTATTGAGTGAAGAATAGGGAGATTCCTTTAATTTCAGAAAAGTAGAATAATAAGGCTCGTGTTTCGCCTTGACCATAGCTTTCATCCGGTCTAAATCACCTTGGGTATAGGTGATTCCGGGATGGATAAAGTTACGTCGTTGCGCTTGCACTCCATCTTGAATATTCCCAATCCATACAATCCCAATAATCCATATAATTTTGTTAATCATAGTGCGATTCGTTTTTTATACAAGTGATAAGCAAAGATAGTATTTAGTAATAAAAGGAGTTCAAAGTGAATGAAACATTTACTTTGATTAGCATAAACCCAGGAATAAAACTCTTGTATTTATACTCATGGTTCTCTTCCAGACTCCTTAATTCTGATTCCAGTGCAGCTTTGCTCTCATCTATTAATAGATAAGTTATTATCTTCCTATTGCAAAGTTCTTTCCTTCTAATACTAAAGTTACTCTTATCTAATAGAAATCTATAATTGCAAGCTTTGATTATAAAAACGAAAGTTTCATTTATATAATTGCAAGTTCTAATTATATAAATGAAACTTGCATTTATAGTTTATGTTTAACCTAAAGAAAGTTTGATATTAGAAGAAAAGAAGTTTGCACCTAATACAAAGAGATTTTTCCATTCATACTTCATATACCAGATTATGCTATTTGACTGTGATATTCTTTATGTATTCATTCGTGATAAAATCATCTATATTTTTCATCTTCATACCGTTGATAATCACATTATCGAAGATGATATTCTTGACGGAACGTTCTTTATCAAACCCTTTCAATAGAGATGGATTCTCCCTCTCCATTATAAAAATGATATTCCGAAAAATAATATCTTCAATTCCCCGGCCGGGTTGCTTATCATACTTTGAATTGAAACGAACATTAAATATGAAACAATCTTCCCTCCTGAATATTCTCTACACGGATATCCTCAAATAATACTTTGCGTACCAAGTTTTTATCACCGCAATCCACTGCCATACAGCCCTGATAAAGAAGATCATCTTCATCATGTTCCAGAATATCGACATTACGGACAAAGAAAGTTATATTCTCAAGAATCTCTCCAACCTTATCGTCCGGGTTACCGTGCCCTCCAATATTGATCGGATGAGCAATATCCGCCCAAAGGATTGAATTCTGTAAAGTCACGTTACGACTTCCTCCGTAATAGTTCCAGCGATGGGCATAGATGGCAATACAATCATCACTGTTCCGCATAAAAACATTGTCTATTAATACGTCACTGCAACACATCAGATCTATGCCATCACTCCATCCTTTACAACTAAAAGACTTTAAATTATTGATGGTCAACCCTGTAGACTCACCACCAAATACTGTATAGTGATCTGGATTTATAACTGTAATACCGTCAATCCATATATTTTTTAGAATGAGTAACTTCTATTCCACGGATCGGATGGTCGAGAATACCACGCCCGACAATGCGTACATTTTCAGCTTTGTCAATCAATAATTTAGCTTTTACAACAGCTCCGGGAGCTAAATAAACAGTAGTATTGGAAGGAATCTGTATCTGTGTATTCGGCAAATCTTTCGGACGATGGACACCCGGTCCGAAATACATTACTTTGTCACTGCCTTCAGTATAAGTTTCTGTTTCCAAAGGATTAGCAAACAAATGAAGATTATGCAAACGATCACCGTTAAACTCAATCGACAGGCATTGAGGTCTAGTGAGTGTAAAAAGATAGCATTGTGGTTTACCGTATGTTGTATACCTATTGCTAACGGACGGATTTTCACATCCTGAATGATGCCATTGTTCTTTTTCACCATCACTTCTACGGGACTGCCTATATCAAACTGTACCATTGAAGCAGATTGTACCCGATCCATATCTACTTGGACTTCATATTCGAATACATCTTTCCATTCACCGCCTGCTTCACGTACTTTGACTGTATAATCATCATTATGTGGCATACCAGTGTTCAATCCTTCCGGATAGGTTACTAATTGGGCATTCCCGAATGTCGAAAATGCAATAGCTATTGCTAACAAACATTTTCTTTTACCTGATAAAACTCCTACTATATTCATATCACTAAACTATGTTATATTTTAATTATTCTGTTTATTGAAGTTCTTTCTAAAACTATACTTTCTATTCCACCCAGGTTGGCAAACTGGTAACAGAAACTATAGAAAAAATAACCAATGCAAAAAATCTCCTTTATTGTCTATTACGAACAATAAAGGAGATTTACCTAGAACATTCCAGTTTTTTCTGTCTTCTTATTTTTTACTTTTTACATACGGTTCTGCATATTGAGTCGGCAGTGCTCTCGATATGTCTTTGAAACATTTAGTAAAAACTAGTATACAATACACCTTCCTATTCTTTATTATAGCTTTATTCGAACGGAACTGCCAAGTACTAGAATATGAATTGAAAACGTCCCTGTACTACACTAAAGTTTGTGCTTTCGATCTCTTTGATATGCAAGCCGGGGATGAAGTAGCTATAATTCAATTTGACAGCAATGTGTTTATTGATATAGTAATTCAATCCGAAGGAGAGGTCTTTCTGTGTTCCGCCTTTTATTCCGGCATCATTCAGAGAGAGATAATTGAAACGGGCACATAGTTCGAGTGCTTTTCCTTCCGGTCTTCCGGGACACGCTACTTCTTCGTCATACAGATAATTCTGTCCCAACAATAGCCAGGAACATTGCAGATAAGCTCCTTGTGCCGTATAGTTCTCAAAACCCTTTTCCCGTTTTACATGGGCGCGGATGTATTCACCCTGAAGAAAGAATTTATGATAGTAAATTAGCAGTTCGGTTCCTATTTTAAATTGGGATGCTGCATGATCTACATCTGCTTGTATTAATGTACGATTATCAATCGTGCTCACGCCCGGAGATTTATAAGTAAACGTATTCCTGTTCTCATCTTCGGGAAGCGTGCCGTCCGGTGTACGATGGATAGCTGCTAATCCTATATGTACCAGTTTCGCTTGCTCATAAAGTGGACGGTAAACCAAACGTCCGTCAATGGCATATCCTTGCGATGCGTTTTTCAGGTTGCTCAAATCATTATCGGTAAAGAATCCGCCACACAGATAGTAATATTGGGTACGATAGGAATAGGCTACTCCCATACGTCGGCTATTTGTCAATGCCAGCACAGCTCCCGGAGATTGGTTGAAGCGAAGATCAAATGTACTACAAATCATATCGAGACTGAATGGCTCATAGAATTGTCCTATCTGAATGGAACTATTCTTATAGGAATAGGTGGCAAAAAGCATCTTTTGATGGCTACTTTGTTTCCGGCATATCCCATTTCCAGTTTCATTCCCCAGTTCTGATAGGTAGCTTTTACACCGATGCGAAGGTCATTAAATTCCGTGCCGTTGCCAAAGTTATTCGGATTCTTCAGATACACTCCTCCATCCATTAATAGACGCCCGGTGATTTTATATTGTATGCCATCGGGCAGATTCTGTGCCGTTATCCGGGAAGTCGTTAGTATTAGAGATAGAAGGAAGGAGAATTTCAAATATAGTCCTATTATTTTCATCGTCCACCTTTTATCAAATTTGTGAAAAAAGTAGTTGGCTCCATACCTTCTCCCGTAAATTTTATCCGTTGCTCATTTCGGCTTCTTTCGCTTTCTTCAGTTGTTTCTCTTTTTTATAGCGCTGTATCAAATAAATCATGGAGCAAGTGAAAGCAACCGTGCAGATCAGTCCCTACGTAACCGGATAATATATTATAAAATTCCAACCAGTTTATGTCTGCATGGGCAAATTCTTTTGAACATCAAGACAAGTACAGTTCCCGTATATCCGATAAAATCAATGGTCACAATGAAGAAACCGACATTTCCTTTTATCTTGAAACAAGCGATGAAGCGGTCGAAAAAAATGCTTTGAAAACAGAGGTAGGCAATATACAGACAGAGACTTTGGACAAACAGCCAGGTGATTGCATCCAATTGCAGAGAATCATAATTGAAAGATATAAAACTCATGGTGGCTGTCCCAAGTACGACCAATCCCAGCAGGGCAACCAAAAACTTTTATGTTACTTTTCACAAAGACCATCGCTCCGAATAACGCCAGAATTATTAATGTAACGACTGTATCTACCTGCGCAAACATCCATGAGGACTGTCCGTTCATATCAATAATCTTCACCAGGAAATCTTCCTTAATATCTCTAAGCACTACCAACATTAGGTTAGCTACAAACAATAATACAAGAAATGGCATAAAGTCGATGAACAGTTCTTTCCGTTGCTTGCCATTCAGAGTTACACGACTACTTTTTTGTTCTATATCTTGTGCCGTAGGTTGTGGCAAACGGGTTAAGCTATATCCCAAAAGAGCCAATAAAGGAAGTGCAAAAGCACCGATAAGTGCCGGCATCCAAAATTCGCTGACGTTCAATGTATTCATAACGAACAATCCGATGGATTTTGCCGTTCCCGAACTGATAACAATACTGATTCCTAAAAGACTGGCCAAAATATCCGTAGTGCGGCGACCTTCGATAAAACTGAAAATAACTCCCCACATACAGCCCAATGACAATCCATTGAAGAACATGGCAAACATATTATAAGGAGTGGGAAGTGCTCCGAACGCAACCAATGACAATTCCGCTACGGCAATGGAAACGAGTATAAACTTCAGGCGATTCTCTCTCTTCAATTCGGAAATCAACTTGATACCTATAAACTTGGCTATCAGATAACCTGCTATCTGAATGATAGTAACCAGTACTTTATAATCAAAGCCGAATGCTTCTATCCCGTCAAAAGTAGCAGCTGTGAAAGGTTTGCGCAATGTATAAACCAGTGAGTAAGAAAGAAGGGCTGCTCCACCTGCCCATAGAATAAAGAGGAAATCGGCTAATCTTCTGTTTGAACTTAGTTTCGATATTGCTTCAGTAATCGTTTTCATACGTTTTCGTTTTAATTTCTGGAGCAAAAGTAGAGGAGAATAGCAAGGGAGAAAATGAATTCTAAAAGATTCATTTTATTCATTATCAGGTAGAAATGGAAGTAATATTAATGTAACGTTTATGTAACCGTAATTTCTTGGAAATGGAATACAAAAAGGGTTGCACAATCACTAATCCGGTATTGCGCAACCCTTTTTATTCGATTTCTTATTTTTCTTCTTATTGGAAAGTAGGCATCTTGAATCTGTACAATAATCCACCTACCATGGAAGCTACGCGGTCAGGTCTTCCTTGTTCGGAGCCATCGTATGTATCGGTACGGATACCGACTTTAGGTTCGGCATACAGATACAAAGAAGAAGCCACTTTCAGCTTTACCTGCACACCGGCATCCATTCCCGGCACTGCTCGGAACTTACCGTAACGGCGTACCAGTCCGGCCGTAACTCCCACAAAAGGAACAACATCTATCACATGATCGGGGCTGTATCCTTTTGCCAATGTGGCCAGACTCATCATATAATCCATACCCAAACCGGCATAATGAAGATTCATCTTCGACGACGTTTTGGCCTTGTACATAATTGTTCCATTTACCCGCCATGCAGATAACGGAGTGTACCATTTACCTATGCTTCCTTTTGCTTCTACACCTGCATTCTTCACCAAATCTTTGTTGGCTACGAGCAAGCTACCCAATCCAAGTGCACCGGAGATGAAGTAACGCTTGTCATCCTGACCAAACACGCTACGATTGGCTGCTTTTGAATAAGGAAACAAAGCGATAGTGGAAACCTGCATTGACTCCTACCATTACGTCTTTCTGCATAAACCCCCAGATTACCTTCAAATGAATTTATCTCCATACAAGCGAATCTGCGGTTCAATGTACAAACCGAGAAAATCATTCACATGCCATAATCCCTGTATGCCTGCATTAATACCCGGTTGGAACTTATGGTCTGATTTGGAAGTATAAGCAAGGTTGACACCTACCGAACCTATTAAATCAAAGATACGATCGGGATTATATCCACTCATGGTAGACGTTATGTTCCACAAGTAATCAAGACCGCCACTGACACTGACATGTCTAAGTTTGCCCGCTTTAACACTTCCCGGAACTACATAGTTCGTAAAGAATCCACCCGTACCCACCAGGCGCAAACCGGAATAAGGGCTCAACCACTTACCGATAGAGACAGAAGCCTGCGGACCTAAAGATCCAAGGTTTTCAAGATTCGTCTTATTCAGGAACATTTGCACACCGATTCCCGAAGTCATAAACAGATTGTCTGCGATGTGATTGCTTGAGAATCCGTTCTTCGGACGTGCCGCACGGTCAATCGTATGATAAGTCAAACCAAAATTCAACTCTCCGAGCTGATCCGTATTGCCACCTACTCCGCGACCTCCTGCATATCTCTTATTATACACATTGAGGCGAGGTTCTATAAATAAATCCACAGAACGGTTGATACGGAAACTTCCTTGCACACCGACTCCTATTCCCGGAGCATACTTGGCGGTTTTATCCACTCCTTTCGTACCTGCCAGGTTAACTCCGGCAATACCGATCAGACTAAATATTCTGTCTTCATCATATCCCCAAAAGAACATTATTGATATTCAACAGATAGTCCGCATGCAGATCGACATGTTTAAAGTAGCCGCTTGCACTGCCCGAAGGGGTGTCTGAAAGTCCAACCGTCCCGGACAAACGCAGACCGGAAGAAGGACTGAACCATTTACCGATTCCGGCAGAGAACTGGGGGCCTAATCCTTTAATCGTATTCTTGATTCCCGGAACTTTCAGTGTACTGATACCACCAGATAAAGAGATAAACATATGATTCAGGAAGGAACTTTTATCGAAATCATCGAAATGAATCTTAGTTCCCATCGGAGCAGCAGGCATATAGGTCAGACCTACCAGAACCGAACCAGCCATTTTATAGTTTCTCCAACTTTCCGTATACGCAAAACCGTCATTATACCATCCGATCCGTGGCTCTACAAACAAATCCAATGTAGAAGAAAGACGTACATTTCCCTGTAAACCGAGATGAGCGCCGTAATAAAGCTGACCGCCGCCTTTCAAATCCGGATACTTTTCGGAACGATCGCTATAGTCGCCCACCTTAGAATAACCGGCTTCTATACCTGCAATCCCTACTAACTCAAAACAACGGTTTGCATTGTATCCGTATGCCAGGGAGGACATATTCAACAGATAGTCCAGGCTGCCGCCACCCATTTTTATTTTAGAATCGTAGATACTCGACGGCAGATAACCTAAATTCACCCCTATCCGAAGTCCATGAACCGGGTAATCCACTTTCCCATAAAAGAGAGATGGGCGGTCATTCCCATTCCATCCTGACTATCTCCACGTGTTAACAAGCTGTATGGCCCTATTCCGGCAGAGAAAAAGAGATGTTCATTGAATTTATTGCTCTCGAACTTTTCATTTGCAGGCCGTTTCTGTAACATATATTGCAATGCACCATAATCCTGTGCCTGTAAGGTAACAGCAAGCATCAGGAAGATTGCCACTGCTACATATTTTTATTGTTGATTCTGAAGATATTCATCGTTTACTCTTGTTGTATATATCATTATTTAATTTTCTGCTCTTCCGGCAGCAAGTCAATAATATCACCATCCACCTTCGCTACTTCCAATAAGGAAGGATCAAGTTCAAGGGCCTTCTCAATGCTCATAATCGCATCACCTATTTTCTCCAGGCGGTTGGCGGCAATCGCTTTTATATAATATTCGCGGGCGGTCTCTACATCCATGGGAGAAATCTTATCCCATGCTTCCTGATTCTTCTTCATTGCCAGTAGCATCACCACCTCATTGAAAGGACTGGTAGCCGCCACCTTTTCGAAAGCATCATTATAATAACCGGCCAATGCCTGAACAATGGCCTGCAAATCTTCAGAAACCGCTTCTTCGGGAACCAATGTCAAGACTGAATCCGCTTTTGTATATTTCCCTTCGTGTAGCAAGGCAATAGCCTGATTAGACAATAACTCCGCCGGTGCCGATTTACTGACAAACGGTTCGAGAATACGTGAATCCGGAGTATCTTTCTGTATCGTTGCCACTGCCAGTTCATTGGCTGCATACGTAAAGTTATCATAAAGTTCAAGAGCTTCCCTACAATACTTTTCCCTTTCGTCGGGAGTTTTTGCTGTCGTAATCATACGGTAATATTCGAAACGGGTCAGTTCCTTCCGGATTCTTTCTGTAAAGTTCTCTAATCTCGTCGTCTGTCAAGGAACGGAAGATTGAATAACCATAGGTATATTGCACCTTTCTCAATTTAGGCAAATAAGTAGCCGCAAGTTCCTTGTAGAAAGGTTTCGATTTCAAGACCCCATTCAACCGGTAAGGAGTAGCTGTATATTGTTTGATTAAGTCCTCTACTTCTTTAGCCAGTTCCGGCTTGGAGTTTTTTTCAGCAATTCAGCTACCTCCTTCCAGGAGGCAACCGATGCATCCGATTTCACCTCCAACAGTTTACGTGTTTCCGGGTCCAGTTGTGCCAGTATACGTTCCAGGGCCTTATCCGTACGCAATTTTGCCAGACGAAGATTCGTCGCGTAAGAACCGTCCGGCGAAGCCACCCCCGTAATATGAAAACTCTTCAAAGAGGCATCCGGGTTCGTCTCAATACCACGCAATTCCTGGTTCAACCGGTTCAGTTCCACCTGATTCTGTGGATTCTTATCATCCAGGTCGGCTTTACCTACCAAGGAAGGTTAAGTTTACCTCACCTTTCGTATCCCGCAATTGCATCACGGGTTTCGGAAGGTATTTCTCGTCCGTCAGGGCTGAAAGCGGAGAATTTATACTCAAGAAACGAAGCGGGTTGACCGTTCCGCGTGCAATGGAGAAAAGAGTCACGATAAATGATATTCCGGTAATTTTCCATCGCCAGATGCACATCTGCACGGTAGTCATGTTGCAGATATTCTATATAGATAGAATCATGGTAAGCAATAATATCCCCCTTGCGCGAAGAAGTAGTTTTCACACGGATATAATCGTGCAAAGGATCTTTATCCATATCATAATCGTACATTCGATTTTGCGTTGTATTATAAGTATCCCCGTCAAATACAACAGGACGCATCAACAGACGCTTTTTCAGTGTCACATCATAAATGGAAGGCTGCAATACCAAGCGGCGATGTGAGTTAAACATCTCCTTAGGCACCGGGACACGGGTTTTCAGATGGAAATAATTACCTTTGATTTCGATGTCCGTAGGTTCCGGAATCACTTTGTCCTTCACTTTGGAAGTAATTGTAACTTCGTCCAGTTCGATGACGGCATCTTTCAATACTACATTCAGAATCTGCTTTCCTGCCACCTTCACTGTTTTGTCTTCATAACCGACACATGTAAACTTCAACGAGCCGTTTTTCTCAACCAAGACACTGTAACGACCATCCTCGTCGGACATTTCTATACGTTCGTCATTGACAGGATTCAACACATTTACATTCGGAACACTTTTTCCCTGCGGGTTTGTGATATGCCCCTGCACGCGGATCCGTTGGGCGGATACATTCATACCGACGAACATCATCGCCACGAGAAGTATACCTGTTAATCTATCACGTTTCAAATTGATTTTCATTCTCTTTTCTGACTAGCTAATGTTCGTTATCGAATAATATAAACAAAGGATACCCCCAGTTTGACAGGTGCAATGGTGGTCTTACTATCGTTGACCGCACCCGGTTTCGAGTACCCTTATCATACTTAAACTGACGGTAGCGCAACACACCCACTCCGGCAGTTGCTTCGATATTCCAATGATCGCCCAGCACCCATGCGTATCCATAGGTCAAACCGGCGGCGTATGCATCGCCTTTGTGATGCACATCTTTTACCATCATATCAAAATTATTCACGAAAGCGGTGATTCCAAGAAAATGACTCACCATCGGACGATTTAGCCAGTAACGAACTTCAGGCTGAAAATGCGTGAAAGTCGTTTTAAAGTTGTCTGTACTGATTGGGTTCGCAGCAATCCCCATGTTTAAGGAGACATGACTACCCAATACAAATTCTGCTTCTACATTCGGACTGGCGGTCAGCCAACCCAATGCATTTGTCTTTACAGCCACCGTTGTGCGTGCACATGTACACCACAACATAATAACAGAAATGATAACGCAGCTATTACTCTGCGACCATTTCTCATCACATATACCATAATTTATTTCCCACTAAATATTTCCCACTAAATATTTACCCACAAAAAAAGGGCTTACTGTCCATTTTATATACTACTTGGACAGAAAGCCACAAAATTAGAAAAAAAATATAGTATTAAAAACGTTTAAACACGCTTTTTTGTTTTTTATTGCAACAATTTCCATCTTAGGCCATAATATACCATACTACGGATAAGATATACAATTTTTTTCTTTATTACCAATGAAACATCAGATACGCAACAACATAGGCTCCGACGCAGCATCGGGTTTTATCTTCTTATCGCCGATAACAACCGTACAGGGAGCAGAAGAAATAATATACCATTTCCCTTCTTTCTTTTCGAGCAATACATTAGCGGCATTGTCGGTCTGAATCATTACCCCGGGTGCAACCAATTGGGTTCCATTCCCTAAAAACAACGTCCGGTTTCCTGCATATTCATTGCTGATAACAGCATAATCCGCTTTTACTTTCATCCCCTGATAAGTAGCGGTCTGCGCAGCATCAGATAAGAGAGAAGATATGATCTATACGTCCGTTTTTTGCTTTTCACACAGATTCCGGCAAAATCTTCTAAACCTACTCCTTCCGCATCAAAGTAAGAGACGGACTGAATAGCAGACGGTTCCTTTTTCGTACTCGGTTCATATATCGAGACAAAAGGACGATTCCAAGCCTCTCCATGCTGACGGGCCACAAATGTCAGCGTCGGCTGTTCCTTTATATTATATGGCATACCGGGTGTACGGCTTAGCCCTTCGGTCATTGGCGCCAAAGCCGTAAAGACTTCACGATCCGGTTCGCCTTTCATCCAAAGATTCATGTATATATCATCGCCGTCCTTATCTTTCATATCTATGGTGAAAGTTGCTTTGACATCCTTATCGGTTGCAGCCACTTTCTTATCATATAAATAGGAATAAGCGTAAAGATGTGCGCCTGCAAAGGCGAGTTCTTCCGTAGGCTGGAGATTCAGGTCGCTGCCATCTGCTGCCGTCAATGTCAAAGTCTGCCCAAGGTTGTGATAGAAGTAATCGTGCATTTTATCCCCTCCTTTCTCTTTCCGGCTGCGGAAGACATCGACATAATACCCCGTCTCCGCCCCGGTAGTGACAATACTCATCATACGGGTCTGGTCCGCCCTGCTTTCCGGTTCACGGAAATAAAGGTTGCTGTAAGTAACAGACGTAAATGCTTTGCCCGGTTCCGCTGAAGCCGGGAAACAGGAAAGCAAATCAAAGAATGGTTACTTTTCATCACCGGATAGCTCGATATTCCGTCTACACAAACTGTATTATGACTGGGGAATTGAGAATAATATTCCGCATAATCCAGTCCGCTATACAAAAAAAGACCGATACCTGCATCCGGACCGAGCACATACCCTTTTCCGTAAAGCTCCATTGAGATGCCGTTAGCGTGCATGTGATTCCCTTCACTGCCATTCAAGAAATCATCAGGCTGTTACGCGGATGCATACCGTTACGCTGTACCAGCCATGACACATTGGGAGCATAAAACAAAGGAGAGACATAATCCTCTATTTTTCCCGGTTGCACTTTGGGAGTCGAGCTTCAGCGGCTTGATCTTCAAAGAAAGAGTTGACAGATACACGAACGTTCTTCTTTTCCTCCTTTATCCGCATCCGTTTCCGGGTTCAGGCATTTCAGCAAAGCTGTGAAATAGTCTTCCTGCTCCTTCTTCCCGTTCGCCTGTGCATTCTGTATCATACGGATAAAGAAGTTCGTACTCAAATACCCCGGATGCGTATCTCCAAAGCCACAAATCATACGGTTGGGAAACAGATATTGGGGAGTGCCGCTACAGCTTTCGACAGTACAGGCATTGCTTTCACCAAATCATATTGCAGTTGTCGTCAAACTGATTCACGAAATTGGCATAATCATTGATTACCACACTGCTATATCCCGGACATTCTGCCCATATTCCCGTATTTATATCGAAACCATAGTCCGCAAGACGGGTTAGACTCCACTGACGGATTCCGGAACGGTTCAATACATAGTCGATATAGTATTCACGTCCTTTACCGTCTGCGTATTCTTATTATCTTCCAATACCAATCCGACATTCATAATATACCGTGCCTGTAGCAAATCCCAGTTGTTATGAGGTACACCGTTGGCTATGATATTATCCGCCCATTTCTTAAAAGCTCCGGCGTAGATTTCCATTTTATCCGGGTAATTGGTTTTAGATAATTATATAGAAAATCGTATAAAGGGACAGCGATATGCAATGCATCTTCGTGAATTACCTCAAAAGAAGTCAGTCCCACCAATGTCTGCTGATGCCCGTGATTCAGGTCAACAGGAACATTCCTGTAATAAATCCCCGTCATATACGTATCAAAGACACCGGCAGCCAGCTTTGCAAACTTCCCGTCCCCCGTCATCCAATAGAGGAAAGCGGCGTCACGGGCTATTCCAAGGATTTCGCAGTTCAGACTTTCTATATTCCGGCCTGTTTTGGATGGGTGTACACTCTCCATGGGCGGTCGGGAAGTGCATTATTGCAGAAAGTGACGTTCCCATTCTCATCATCATAAGGAACTACATCCGCCAACTTAGGACGGCCGTGAGTGGCAGTTGTTCCTCGCGTACCGGTATAACGCACCGTAGGATAAGGAGCCTTCTTCCCTCCCGCATGATCAAAAGTCTCTCCTTTCACATATACTTCGGTGGCATGAGACTTCCAATACATAGCCAGACGGGATAGCAACCACGCCGGCTGAACGTCCGTCAACCGGGTATATACTTCCGTCCGCTCCTTCAGTTTATTGAATACATCTTCCGCCCATTCTTCTTTTTTAATCAGCTTCCATGTTTCCCGCTTTCCCGCCGGAGTAGTCAGTACACGCGGATGTGTCTGCGGCATCTTTTCCGGCAACGGGATTTCCTGTCCCGACGCAACATTCAGAAAGCATAAAAAATAGAGTCCCAGTAAAAATTGTCTCATACTTCAGTTATATTTTTTAGGTTTACTACCTATTAAATACGAAGATAGAGATTTATTTACCTAACCACATCGGAAAAGAACACTTTTTATTTGCCTAAGACCACGCCTTTATTCCAAACAAAGATTTATATTTGCAAAAAACCGACTAACAATTCTATACTTATGAAAATTCTATCTATCCATGATTTGGCTACAATCAGGAAGAGAGCAGAGCACAATCTTATCATTGCGCGAAGAAAGTAATGAGAAGGTGACCGAAAAGTGCTACGGACTGGCATCCGGTGCGCAACATCTTCAGATACTGATCTGCGGAGGTACAGGCTGTAAGACATCTTCCAGCCAAGGTATTACAGACAATCTTCTAAAAGCTATCAAAAGAACGAAATCACCGGTAAAGTAGAAGTCATCACCGTAGGCTGTTTCGGCTTCTGCGAGAAAGGTCCTATCGTGAAAATCATTCCCGACAATACTTTTACACCCAAGTCACTCCCGAAGATGCGGAAGAAATCATCAACGAGCATATCATCGGAGGACGGAGAATCAAAAGACTGCTCTATGTAGACCCTAAAACGGAACATACCGTCAGCGACTCCAAGCACATGGACTTCTACCGGAAGCAACTCCGTATCGCCTTGCGCAACTGCGGTTTTATCGATCCCGAAAATATCGAAGAATACATCGCCCGCAAAGGTTATTTCGCATTAGCCGATTGTCTTCTCAACAAACAGCCGACGGACGTTATTGATATTATCAAACGTTCCGGACTCCGCGGACGAGGCGGAGGAGGTTTCCCGACAGGACTGAAATGGGAGTTTGCCCAACAAACAACAGTCAGATGTCAAATACGTGGTTTGTAACGCCGACGAAGGAGATCCCGGTGCATTCATGGACCGTTCCATTATGGAGGGCGACCCACATTCGATTGTAGAAGCGATGTGTGTCTGCGGTTATTCCATTGGTTCTTCCAAAGGCTTAGTTTACATCCGCGCCGAATACCCGTTGGCCATCAACCGACTGAAAACAGCTATCAATCAGGCACGCGAATACGGATTATTAGGGAGATCATATCTTTAGGAACAGAATTCAGTTTCGATATAGAAATACGATACGGAAGCCGGAGCTTTTGTCTGCGGAGAAGAAACTGCCCTGATTCACTCTATGGAAGGGAAACGAGGCGAGCCGACTTTAAAACCGCCCTTCCCCGCCGAATCCGGTTATCTGGGTAAACCCACCAACGTAAATAATGTAGAAACGCTTGCCAACATTCCCATTATTCTGACCAAAGGAGCTGAGTGGTTTGCCGCAATCGGAACAGAACGTTCCAAAGGAACCAAAGTGTTCGCCCTCGCAGGAAAGATTAACAATGTCGGCCTGATCGAAGTACCTATGGGAACTACTCTTCGGGAAGTAATCTACGAAATCGGAGGAGGCATCAAAGGCGGAAAGAAGTTCAAAGCTGTACAGACGGGAGGTCCATCGGGTGGCTGCCTGACGGAAAAACATCTGGACACTCCCATTGACTTTGACAACCTTCTCTCGGCCGGTTCCATGATGGGTTCCGGAGGAATGATTGTCATGGATGAGGACGACTGCATGGTGTCCGTAGCCCGCTTTTATCTGGATTTTACAGTAGAAGAGTCCTGTGGAAAATGCACACCTTGCCGCATTGGAAACAAACGTCTGTTGGAACTACTGAACAAGATTACGGAAGGAAAAGGCACAGAAAAAGACCTGGACACACTTGCCACACTGGGACAGGTGATAAAAGATACTGCCCTCTGCGGGTTAGGACAAACCTCCCGAACCCGGTTTTATCGACACTGGACAACTTCTATGATGAATATATGGAGCACGTGCGGGATAAGACTTGTCGCGCCAAGCAATGTAAATCACTATTAACATATACCATCAGTCCGGAACGTTGCATTGGTTGTCATCTATGCGCCAAGAACTGTCCGGCGGATGCAATCAGCGGGCTAGTACGCAAGCCGCACGTCATTGCAACCCGACAAATGTATCAAGTGTGGTATGTGCATGGCACGCTGCAAATTCAAAGCTATTCTTGTTTGCTAAAATCTATTGCTATGGAAGATAAACAAATAACCCTCCAGATAGACGGCCATTTCATTACCGTACCCGAAGGAAGCACGATCCTCGAAGCTGCCTGGAAAATCGGTATCAACATACCTACTGTGTCACATCGACCTGAAAGGCACCTGCATAAAGAATAATCCTGCTTCCTGTCGTATCTGCGTAGTCGAGGTGATAGGGCGTCGTAATCTAGCTCCCGCTTGTGCTACCCGTTGCACGGAAGGGATGGTAGTAAAACCAGCACACTGCGTGTGATGAACGCACGCAAAGTGGTAGCCGAGTTATTCTCTCCGATCATCCCAACGACTGTCTCACTTGTCCCAAATGTGGCAACTGCGAGCTTCAGACATTAGCGCTACGCTTTAATATCCGCGAAATGCCTTTCAATGGAGGTGAACTTTCTCCTCCGCAAGCGGGAAATCACTGCCTTCTATCGTGCGCAATATGGATAAATGTATTTTCTGCCGTCGCTGCGAAAGTGTCTGCAACGATGTACAGACAGTCGGTGCACTCAGCGCTATTCGCCGCGGATTTAACACGACAATAGCCCCTGCCTTTCGACAGAATGATGACGGAAAGCGAATGTACCTATTGCGGACAATGTGTCGCCGTCTGCCCGGTGGGCGCATTGACCGAACGCGATTATACCAACCGCCTTCTTGACGATCTAGCTAACCCGGACAAAGTGGTGATTGTACAAACGGCTCCCGCCGTGCGTGCTGCTCTGGGAGAAGAATTCGGTTTCCCTCCCGGCACAGTGGTCACCGGGAAGATGGTCTATGCCTTGCGCGAATTCGGCTTCAATTATGTGTTCGATACTGACTTCGCTGCCGATCTCACCATTATGGAAGAAGGCTCCGAAATTCTGAACCGTCTGACGTGCTATCTCAACGGAGACAAATCCGTCCGGCTACCTATTCTGACTTCCTGTTGTCCGGCATGGGTAAACTTCTTCGAACATCACTTTCCAGATTTGTTGGACATCCCATCTACGGCCCGTTCCCCGCAGCAGATGTTCGGTTCTATCGCCAAATCCTATTGTGCGGAAAATGGGAATTCCCAGAGAAAAGCTGGTAGTGGTATCTATCATGCCCTGCCTGGCAAAGGAAGTATGAATGTGCCCGCGATGAGTTTAAGGTAAACGGAATTCCCGATGTAGACTACTCTATCTCCACCCGCGAGCTCGCCCGACTGATCAAGCGGGCTAACATAGGCTTCACCCTCGTGTTGGATAGCCCGTTCGACAATCCTATGGGTGAGAATCCACCGGTGCCGGCGTCATCTTCGGTACAACGGGCGGTGTTATGGAAGCTGCCCTCCGTTCTGTTTATGAAATCTATACCGGAGAATCTCTGAAAAACGTAAACTTCGAGCAAGTACGCGGATTGAGTGGAGTACGTCGTGCTACTATCAACCTAAACGGATTTGAATTAAAAGTAGGCATCGCACACGGACTAGGCAACGCACGTCATTTACTGGAAGATATACGAAACGGACACAACGAATATCATGTAATCGAAATCATGGCATGCCCCGGAGGCTGCATCGGAGGAGGCGGACAGCCATTGCATCACGGCAACTCGGAAGTATTGTATGCACGCGCCAACGCACTCTACCGCGAAGACGCCAACAAGCCACTGCGCAAATCGCACGAGAACCCATACATCAAGACCTTGTATGAAGAGTATCTCGGCAAACCGCTGGGGTGAGAAATCGGAAATGCTGTTACATACGCATTATTTCAACAAATCGATCGATTAACTGTAAACAAGAAGTATTATGTCAGATATAAAGCTAGCCTGTGATGTAGTGGAACAAGTCAAAACGATTTGCGACAAGCATGGAAACAATCCGGGCGAACTAATCAACATTCTGCATGAAGCACAACATCTCCAAGGTTACCTGCCGGAAGAAATACAACGTATCATCGCTTCCAAACTAGAAATCCCCGTATCGAAAGTGTATGGAGTAGTGACATTCTACACTTTCTTTACCATGACTCCCAAAGGAAAAACATCCCATCTCCGTATGCATGGGGACGGCCTGCCGTGTACGTGGTTCCGAAAAGTTGCTGGAAGAATTCAAACGAGTGCTGGGTATCGAAGTCGGTGAAACAACTCCGGACGGAAAATTCTCATTGGACTGCCTGCGCTGTGTGGGTGCCTGCGGACTGGCGCCGGTAGTAATCATCGGTGAAAAAAGTGTATGGACGCCTACAACCTGTGGATGTGGAGAAGATTATTGAAGACTTGGAATAACAGCCCGGAAACGATACTAAAAAAACGGCTACTTTTGTTTAACCAAAGTAGTCGTTTCTACAAAAACTAAACATTTTTACAAACAATGTGCGGAGAGAACGAGATTCGAACTCGTGATACCCTTTAGGGGTATACACGCTTTCCAGGCGTGCCTCTTCAACCACTCGAGCACCTCTCCTTACAAATTACCAACTAGAGAAAAAAACTCTCCATAAAAACAGAAAGCAGCAAAAAGCTGCTTTC
>VOFK01000352.1_pt1 | contig 26001 bp, 37 predicted proteins | sample 5384121 | NCBI WGS metagenome assembly VOFK01 (sample SAMN12384730, study PRJNA508395) | human gut metagenome | isolation source: healthy gut J | host: Homo sapiens | reverse complement strand
GAAGTCTCGAGCCAATGAAAACCAGTTTCCAAACTTAATGGACTCAATCTGTCTCACATCGCCAACAAGCAATAGCAGTTTAAACCGATTAGAATCAATAATAGATTTCATATCGCTATTGCAGACAGTGCTGCATTCGTCAACGATTAAGATGTCGCAATCTGGCACACGATTCAAATACTTCGCGACGGTCATAAATTCGCAATTCTTATCATTTATTTTTCTTCTAAGGCTATCTACGGCAGGATTTGTATTAGCGATAGCAAGTTTGCTTTCATTTTGCAGAAAAGCGCAAACGATGTTGACCATGGTTGTTTTTCCGGTACCAGCCGAACCGTAGATGAACGCGACGCTCGTTTCGGCAAACATGGACTTTAGAGCATCTATTTTTTCTGAATCATCCAACTTGCAGCTTGGATCTTTTAAGCCATGATTCACATAAAAGCAGTATAGCCTTTGACCCCGGCACCAGACAGTTTTAAAAAGCCCGCGTATAATACAAGTGAGTTCGTCTTCGACTCCCTTAACAAATAGATGCCCGTTCTCATGCACGAGATCCCTTGAATGATGTCTAAAAATACAAAGCGCTATTAAATGAGGCAATCAGTTCATCAACATCCGAGAAGGTTGTAATTTCGGTATCCCTAAGATACAGAGCATTAGAATCGATTGTCTCCGCGGTCACCCTACGAGCAAGAAAGTTATCTTCATACGGATCTGGATCAATACATTGATACAAATCCTCGACAGCGACTACATGCCCAATAAGACTCGTGCAATACGGCTGCCGATCAAAGGGGGCACAGCCGTTTTTCAAATAAAGGTCACCGAGACGGCTATTCGGACTTACAGTCAATTGTTCCTCTATAACCCTGTTACGAGGTTTAGACAAAAGATACTTTAGAACATTAGATCCATTTGAGCCAGCACTCAAAAACTCATGCGCAGAGCTAAGCAAGGTGTGTACCGGACAGGCATTTCCCGAAGATGCTATCTCCCCCCATCACAGAAATAAACTCGTCATCAGGGAGTAGAGCAATGTCGCAAAGCGTCATCCCGGTATGGGTCATTAGGTTCATAAGTGATCTATAGCTAGTGTATTGGGCCAGTAAGCCACACTGCATCAGGGCCTCTAAAGTATCTTTATAAGATTATTCAACTCACAGGGGCGTACTGAAACCGCATATGCATCAACAATCGTAACAGGAAGAGTAAAGCCAAGACCGTCGATACTCGTGCGCTTAGTCGAAACCACCACTGAATAATTAGTGGGCATTCTGAAAGATGAATAAACAAGTATACGATAAAATTTGCTACAAGAATCGAATGCGGGGACAAGTATCGCCTCATAATAGACAGAATCCCCAACAAAGAAAGGCTTAGCAGCTCTAACGTAAAAACGGTCCTTCTCAATTTCAACAGCATTGGCACTCATGAAATCATTGATTTTATGAGCTATCTCTTCATGGTATTTAGCCAAGCCGGGATCGGTGTCCAGAGGAATCTTACTCAAATTGGCAAGAATTGTAAGGCCGAGTTTATCGAATGCATAACGTTTCAAGCACAGCAAATTTTCGTAATACTTCAACAAAAAGGCGCTCTGCAGAATCTTCACTTGGAACATAGTGCGAAACGACCTTTTGTAAATAATGATGGAACTTAGCAATAAACCGAGTCTCGCTGTTCTTGCTCATATCTTTAATAGCAACCGAACATAATTTAAAGTAGTCGCCTTCGATGGGCCTGTTGCCATAAGTTGCATACATTGCAATGTGCTCAACAAGATGACGCAGATAACCCACAACGTCTCTTGAAACGGCTGACCTGCCCTCGAATTCAAGTCTATCAATTGAATGCTCTACAGCGTCGTTTGCATTGTAAAGCTCCTTAAGAGGGTTTCTCATAAGCCTCGCTCCTCCATCGTAATTTTCGACCCCCCAATATGGCTTAACGGCCAAGAAATCTTTACATCAATTAAGATGTCCATCCGATGTCCATCAATAATGATAGCCGCACCCAAACAACACTTCCGAGCCAAACGACGAAGCCGGGTAACGCATAATTACTTTCACAAATTGACAAACACATAGAGGAACACGGTCCACGCAAGTCGTCATATGATTTCAGGCGAGTAAACAACAAATCATCGACGAAAGGGGCGCGAGCCGAGTCCGCAAACATCGCATCGATCGACGATGGGTCGCTCGACGCGCTGCTCGACGAGGAGGCGTCCAAGCTTGTCGGGGCCGAGCGCTATGAGAGGACGGCGGGCCGGGAGGCCTACCGCGGCGGCCACTACGCGAGAAAGCTCGTCACGGGCGCCAGGGGAAGTCGAGCTCAGCGTGTCGAAGCTCCGCGGGCAGCAGCCGCTAGGACGATGCGCGACGGGTTCGCCGAGACGCTTGCCTACACGGAATTCCCGCCGGATCGCTGGAGCCAGATTAGGACGAGCGACGGGATCGAGCGCATCAACCGCGAGATCAGGAGGAAGACGAGGGTCGTCGGGACCTTCCCGGACGGCAACTCGGCCCTCATGCTGGTGACGGCGAGGCTGAAGTACATAGTGGAGCACGAGCGGGGCAAGAGGAGGTACCTGGACATGTCGAAGCTGGACGAGATGGACGAACTGAAAGGAAAGTAGGAGGGCTAGAAGAGGACGGGGCCGAGGACAGCAAAATCAATTTGCAAAAGAATCTTGACGGTACCCCTCCCCAACATTCCCCAGAAAGTTCGCTGATGTTGACTGGGGTTCTCGTAAAATAAACCCCAACAAAAATATGTGCGGAGTGCTGGCCTGGAGCTGCCTCCGACCCCATTGGCTGCTTACCGAGAGTCTCCGCTATGAAACGACCCCTTTACTACCTGCTCTGCGCGATCGCGTGCATGTCCATGGTCAGCTCCGCGATGCCTATGCCAGCCATCACGGAGGCCATCCAGCCTCAGGCAACCGCGAAAGCAGCAGGCGCAGGCCGTAAACAACACAAACTGACGAACCAATTGCCGACATGAACGATTTCGTCCCTGCCGGCATTTAAGCAGGGAGAAAGATTTGGCAATATTGTCCATTATCTAACTGATTCAATAGCGGAATGAAGCCTGCAGCAGGGGCCAAATTCGGAAGTAAGCGGCAAATCCAAAACCTGCCAAGCACACCGGAATGCCACAACGCTTCTACCTGCGTTTTCTTTACGCAAAAACGGCGGTGTGCTCGAGGATTCTAGAATTTGCCGCATACTTCCGGCGGGCAATTCCGAAAGTGCGGTGAAAAACCGAGAACTGCCGACCAGACCCCTGTTTTAAGCTTCGACGACCTGCGGTTTTGTTACCGAAAATCGAGTTGCGCTCGGCGGTTTCCGATTTTTCCCCGCACTTCCGGAAAAACGCGGTAAAAGCGAGTGTCTGAAGCGGAAACACGACAATTGCTCCTCGGAAAACAGCCCACTAAACGCAAAAACCGCCTTTCGGCGGTTCCCACGGACCAAGCCGGACGTACCGTCGCTAGGCCTCATCAAGGGTTACTTTACGGAAGAGTCGGGCTGTGATCAATCATTTTTTTCAGGTTTGGGGACAAAGGTCGAGCTACATAGAAAAGCTGATCTGTGGCAGATAAAGCGGCCCCCATACCCCACCGGCAGCAACATTCTCAATGATGCCCTTTGCAAAGGAATACAGGTCTTGCATGCCGAAGCTAAGCGCCTCCCTATCAAATGCCTCATCGTCTAAATCAGACGGAGCACGATAGATACCGGACACGGATATTTCGGAACGATAATAGTGGCCCTCATCACTGGGAATGAGCTCTATGACAAGGTTGAGCTGCCGAAATCTAACTCCGTTTTCATCAAAGAAGGCACTCGTTATGTCATTTCTAACGTTAAACTCACCGTCTGACTTATTAACTCCCTCCTTCGGGGCCATTCCGCCATCAAATGAAAACCTATCGACTTTTTTTAGACACGCATGTAATCGACGAAGACTCAATGCGCTGCTTCTTCAACGAGTCCATTTACATCTCCAATCGGAAGGAATTCTCATCAACCAAAGGATCAGAATCCCTATAAGCAGGGGCTTTTCCTCCTGGTATTACAGACAAAAGCGGCGAGCTAAGAGTTGCGGTCCTCTCATGGAGAGCCAAGCCCAGGTATTCGCGCGCCTCGGGAACATCGCGAATGAGCCTCATAAGGATATTGGCAGTAACAGTCTGCTGAGACGCTCCGTTCTCCCATCGAGATGACGTTGGTTTTGAAACTCCTAAAAAAGTGACTCAAATTCATGCTGAGTTAAGCCTAGATCTGAGCGCAAATGCTTTATTTCCGAGGGAGATAGAAGCTCATGAGCCTTGGCGTATTGCGCGGCAAGCGCATGGGCGAGTTTAGTCGCCTCCGCAGCGGTCATTTCATCATTGCCGCACTCACAAATATAATGCCCAATTCCTTCAACAGTAATTTTCTCGCCACGGTAAATTTCAGTCATTGGCGCCGTGGTAAATTGCATTTCCTTGCCACATTCCATGCAACGCATGACTCCTCCTTTAATGAATATATCCATCGATGTTCGCAGACAAGACGTTTAAATGCGCCTTGCCTTCAGAATCGATTGAAAACTTAACGTACCAATCCTCACATTCAAAATCCCGACAAACATAGACGTCTGCGTAAACATCGTGCAAAGGCCCATCCATATCGAGTGCGATGGATTTCCTGAAATCGCTGGGCTTTAGGGTAATCAAATAGATCGGCGAGAAAAACGATCAATATCCAAATAGCCATAGTGGTTGATCAGGTGCCTGCGCACCTTGCCGTTTACAACCATCTCTCCCGAGCAGGCCAAGGATTTGGCCTCGTCTAGAGAATATGTCGGCCGAAACTTGGTTCGGTTCATGAGCACCCCCCTTAGTTAGCATCATGCTAACTATATTCGTATAGTCGCCAATTGGCAACTACATTCAGCGCACCAACGTAAGCGATCGACCGGATGGCGTCTTAGGCCCGACAAATACAACTCTGACTGCATAATCGAAGAGCACAAGCGTACAGAGCTAGACCCAGAGCGTAGCCTTACAGACTATTTCTAGAAGGTGCCCGTGTCGAGTCTCGCGGCGCAAATCACAACGTCGACGACGGACCGCCGCCCCTCCCCCCAACAATCCCCCAGAAAGTTCGCTGATGTTGACTGGGGTTCCCCGTAAAATAATCCCCAACAAAATATGTGCGGAGTGCTGGCCCTGGAGCTGCCTTCGAACCCTATTGGCTGCTCACCGAGAGGCCCCGCTATGAAACGACCCCTTTACTACCTGTTCTGCGCGATCGCGTGCACGTCCATGGTCGGCGCGACGTTGCCCATGGCAGCCATTGCGGAGGCGATTCAGCCTCAAGAAAGCGCCGAGCAGCAGGCGCGATTCGACACCACGAACAGCGACGCAGGCAAGGCCGAAGACGGCACCAACACAAATGCGACAGCAGATACCGCAGAGGACGGCACCGCAACATCCACCGGCACCAGCGCAGCCAACGGAAAGCGCTGACGGCGCCACCGCCACACCCGGCACCCCCACCCCATCCCTCCGCGCCCAAGCCACCCCGCGCCCGCCGCAATCTCCACCACGTCACAAACCGGCTACGCCCACTCAGCAACGGCAACCCAAAACGGCGTCACCTTCACCGTCTCGTGGAACGACGCACCCGCGGGCACCGCGACGACCTTCCACATAACCCAGACCAACGGCTCGTCCCAGGCCAAGGCGCGCATGGACGTGCCCACCTATTGGGACGGCGGCAGCCAGGAAAGCGTCTGCGACCCGTCGCGCCCGGCATGAGCCAGCTACTACAGCCTGGGCACCACGGGCCACGACTTTACCTTTGACTTCACGGCGTCGGGCACGTACCGCATCTACTTCTACTTTATGGACAACGACAGAAACGACCCCCAAAACGACAAGGGGATCTACTACCTGCGCACCACGGCGGAGGTGACCGTAAACGACGCCGCCCGCCCGAGCGTCACGCAGATCGTCAACGACGCCGTGGACCTGTGCAGGCAAGAGACAAACGGCTCGGAATACGACATGGCGCTGTGGCTCCACGACTGGACGCTCGACCAGCTGGAGCACGACCACAACCTCAACTGGTGCTCGGCCGAAAGCGGCCTCACGCGCCACCAGGGCACCTGCGAGAGCTACCAGCGCATCTACTCCAAAGCTCCTTGACGCCGCGGGCATCGCCAACGGCCGCATCACCGGCAACGGCCACACCTGGAACGCCGTAAAGATCGACGGCAAATGGTGCCAGATGGACCTAACCTGGGACGACACCAGCGACAACTGGTACGGGGACCTGGACCAGCGTCATCTGTACTTTGGCCTGACCGACGAGCTCATGGCAATCGCCCACTCCGACCACACGGCTAACTACCAGAAGGACGGTTACGCCTACCGCTCGACCGACCTGTCCAACAATTACTTTGTGCGAAATGGCAAAGCCGATGAATGGGCAGAGAAGTATGCCGATCACATTCAGCAGCACTTGGATGCCAAGGAAGAGAAAGCTTTCCACAATCGTGCAGTAATGCACGATTGAGAGGCCTTTTAGAAAAAACATTAATCGAAATAAGAGAAAGCGAGCTTAACGGGCTTTCCCCTCATGAAGTTCTTACTAATTAGGAATCGAACGGCATTGAGGGGATTTTCAAAGGCTCTGTTAGACCAGGATTGACATACATGTGTCCCCACGGTGCCATATCGTTGACCCCATAGACCGCGATGATGGGGGCAGCATGAACGCCGAAGACCTGGTCCTCAACTTCAAGAAGGGCATGGCGAACCTCAGCAAGACCGAGCGCCGCCGCGCTATCGAGTCCGTCAGGGACGTGATCCGCGCGGCGGCGTTCGACGACGCGGCCGGCTCCGCCTGCGAAATCGAACGCTGCCCGCGCTGCGGGTCCGTCGCGGTCGTGAAGAAGGGCAAATCGAAGAACGGCGAGCAGCGCTACCTCTGCCGGGGCTGCGGCAGGACCTTCGGCATGGGCAGCGAGCGCATCCTGGGGACGAGCAAGCTCCCGAAGGAGACCTAGATGGCCTACGCCGAGTGCTTCGTGCTCATGCTGCCCCTGCGCGAATGCGCGAGGCGCTGCCGCGTCTGCCTCAAGACCGCCTACACCATGCGCCACAGGCTGATCGAGTGCCTCTCGGCCTACTCCCCCTCGTTCAGGGTCGAGCGGGGCTGCGGCTGCGAGCTCGACGAGACCTATTTCCCCGAGTCGTTCAAGGGCAACCACGCGAAGGGGTCGTTCACGATGCCGCGCCCCTCCCGGCACCGCGGCAAGCAGGTGCACAGACGCGGGCTGTCGCGCGAGCGGATCTGCGTCATGACCGGCGTGAACGACTCGAACGAGACGTTCCTCGAGGTCACGGGGCGGGGCGCCCTTTCGAGGGAGCGCGCCATGGACGCGCTGAGGGGCCGCATCGCGGCCGGCTCGGTCGTCGCGACCGACAGGGCGGCCGCCTACGTCGGCGTCCTCGCCGAGCTCGAGGTCGCCGCGCACGCGGCCTACGACCCCAAGGACCGCTCCGGGGGGACCATCAACCGGGTCAACACCGTCCACTCGCTCCTCGGCGCCTTCATGGAGCCGTTCAGGGGCGTGTCGACGAAGCACCTCGACGCCTACCTCGCCTGGTTCAGGTGGTGCCGAACCTTCATGGCGACCGATTCCGGCGCCGCCGGGCGCACGGTCGCGCGGCAGCTCGCGCACGGCGTCTGCAGGAGCCGCGTCCGCGACATGTTCAACGTGGAGCCGCCCTACATGGACTACTGGGCCGCGCCCGCCGCATAGAGGCGGTAGAATGGTCGCACCGCGATACACGAGGAGGGGTGAGGCCATGCCGTCGAACATACCGGCCACGACGATCCGCATCGACCCGGAGGTCAAGAGGGAGGCCACGGCCATCCTGGACGAGCTCGGCCTGTCCATGTCCACCGCCGTCAACGCGTTCCTCAGGGCGCTCGTCCGAGAGGGCGGGATGCCGTTCGAGATGAGGGTCAAGACGCCGGCGCCCGACGAGGAGACGGCGAGTTAGCCGGCAGGTCGGCATGAAACGGCAGGGCCAGGCGAGCAACTCGTCCGGTCTCGGGCGCATCGCCCCTTGCCGGATTCAGATTCGACAAGGGGCGACCATTGTGCAATCGCAAGAAGATGACGGGGCGGAATGTCAATCCTGGTCTAACAGAGCCTTTTCAAATGCTTGCCAGAGTACCAATACCATTCGGTCCTTTGAAGGCGGATCTGAAACTTCCAGACATCGTCCCCAAGCAATCAAGGCGTCTGAGGGTCTGATGAAGAGCAAGCCTATCGCGCTCAAGGTATTCAGACAATTCATGCTTAGAGGTAATCATGCTTGTTAATCCTTACTAAGCTCACGCTCCGCGGCGGCGCGCTTCTCCAGCCAGCTCAAATTCTTGGTATGCATGAAAACGTCCTCGTTCTTCGCGCGATAGTCATCGACACATTCGATTACGCGTGCAGGAACGCCAACAGCTACGGAGTTATCAGGGATATCGTGGTGACCACTGCGCCCGCGCCGATAATGCAGTTCTTGCCGATAGTAACGCCGAGGCATAATCGTTGCATTGAGGCCGATATGGCAATTGTCGCCAATCCTCACCCTTGCAAAACGATCAACATCGGAGAGCTCAGGATAAAGGTGACGGAGAACCCATACGCCGCCATCGTGGTAGTGATGTTCACGCCCCGCGTGATGCGTACGTTGTCACCGATCTCGACGAGATAGGGCTCGGAACCGAACTCATAGCCGTTGAGGATCTCGCACCCCCCCGCCCGATGACAAGACCACGCTCGCGAAGTTTCTCGAGCTTCTTCTTGCCCGGCGTGAGTTTCCGGGCGATGGTAGAAAACAGGAACATGGGGGAGCAACCTCCTATTCGAGTTCGGCAAGCTTCTTGTTCACGACATGAACCTTCGTCATATTTGTAGCGAGGTACTGGAGCATGGTTGCGATAACGATCGCATACACACCAAGGAAGTGAACAAGGAGAAAGGCAACGCCAAGGTACAGAATATTAGAAACCAAATTCAGCAAGCTGTCCTCCTTAGCAAGCCCAAGCGAGAAGAAGTACGGATGCAGAGCGACATACATGAGCCCGTAGAAATGGACCGCAAGTAGGATAAGGAACAGGGGTAGGTTCGCCGCATACTCCGGCCCGAAGAAAACCCCAAAGAGGGGTAACCGAAAATCGCGGCAATGATCAGGCATCCGACCATAACGGCGCAGATCGCGTTCCTGATCTTCAGAACGACACCGAAAGCGTCCCTCTGCCTGCCCTCGGAGACGAGCTCGGACATCTGGGGCATGATGGCGGTCGAGATCGGGTTCGTAAGCAGCGAGAAAACCTGCAGCGCCTGTTTGAACACCTTGTAGACGGCGACCATCTCAACGGACACGGCAGAGATGATGAAGACGTCGAGATACTTGACGGGAACATCGACGGTGGTGCCGAGGTTGGACCAGAGGCAGAAAGACACAAATCCATGGTCTCGTCGAGAAAGAGGCGCTAGGAGAACCCGTCTCAACCCGAACCTTCGATGGAGGAAGTATAGCGCCAGGAACAGCAGCGAGACATGGTTGGCGATGTCCGTCGCAACATAAACGACCACATAGCCGAGCATCGTGTGCTCAATGGGGAGAAGACAGTAGCCGCCGACCACCAGGAGCTTGAACACCGCGAGGGCGATGCTGTTGACCGCGGTCCACTGGAACTTATCGAACAGGCGGAGAATCCCGATCGAGGACCCCTCGATATGGAACACAATCTCGAGAGAGAAGATGAAGGCCGCAAGTTTGACCTCGGCCCCCCAACCCATAAGGTCGCAGACGAAGGTGAGCGCGAGAAGGCCGAGGACGGTGCCGGCGATCGCCGTCGCGACGTCCATGATGATGCCGAGCTTCAGGTCGGCGAACAGGCGCTCGTCGTCCCTTTGCGACTTGGCGTCGGCGCCGAACTTGATGATCGCCTGCCGGACTGGAAGTTCACGAGCGCGTCCACGACGGTCATGTACTGCTGACCCAGACAAAGAACGCGTACTGCGTGACGCCGAGGGACTGAACGAGGACAGAAAGCGTGATAAGGCCTATCGCCTGTGCGCCGCTCGTTCCCAACAGCGCCGTGGCAGCGTTCCTGAACAGCCGGGCCCAGAAGCCCTGGCCGCCCGCTTTCTGCTTGAGTTCCTTAAGGTCTAACTTCTTCAATCTGCTCTCCCGCGCATACCGTAATCCCTCGCGAACCCCGACATCCCCTGGCCCTTGAAGCCGAGCTCGGCGGCGTGGGAGAAGGTCTTCTCGATAACCGCGAAAAGGTCATCGATAGACTCCTCGTCCGGAAGTTTGGGCTCCCTCCGGGCATGAGCTCGGAGGAGTGGATCATGAACATCGCATACGTGTCGACTGACGAGTCGACGTCGTCCAGAAGACCGCGCAGAGCGCTCGCCGAAGGATTCTTGGATGGCCTCAGCCACTGCCACTGCCCCTGACAAACCGCTTACCCTGGCGAAGCACATCCTTCGGCTCATGAAGGGCATCGAAGGCGAATCGATGAGTCCTCCTGATCGTCATTGGTACCTCAAGAAGCCCGGGATACAGCTCGTAAGGATGCTCGGGTGACTGTGGTAATCACTACCGGGAGGCCCACACGTCTGCCCCGGCGCCATAGTCCAGTCCATATGCGGGGTCACGGAACAGTCGACAATGAAACCCTTCTTCGCGAGGAGGGCCGCATACCTTTCATCGAGCGCCCAACGCCCGCTCCTATGGGAGGTCACGGGAACTTCGAAACGATTGCGGAGCGACTCGAGCAGAGTGTCGAACTTGGCCTCCATCTGCTCCTCGAGATATTCGATGAGGTAGGCGCGCTGATCGGTCTTTTCCTCGAGTGGAAACTCCGGCGGGTTGTTCCAGGCATGCAAATGCATGCCGATTTCGCATTTACCTGAGTCGTTCTTAGGCTTCATGTACCTCACGAAGCGATCGTCTTGACACATCTCCCAGTTGGTAAGCCAGGTGGGCACAAAACCGTAATTCTCGGCAAGCTCTTGGAATCTCGGTAGGAATAGAGTGTTCTCGGTCGAGATGCCGTTCGAGACATCCCACTGGTTGTCCGCCTCAGTGTCTATGGTTATGAGCAGCTTCTTAGCCATTTCCTATCCTTTCAACGCCTCGAGGAACCGGTCCGCCTGCGCGCCGACCAGGTATCCCCGTGCGGCCTCGACGGCGGCGTCCCCCATCGACCTTCTAAGCCTCTCGTCGCCGAGAATCTCCATAGTGCGCTCGACAAGGGCCTCCACGTCCCCGTTGGGAACGATGAGGCCGTCAACCGCGTCGTCTATGAGCGAGCAGGGGCCGTCGTTCTCAAAGGCAACGCAGGGAACGCCATGCGACATCGCCTCCAGGATGGACAGCCCAAAACCCTCCCAGCGAGACGGGGAAATGAGGACGGTCGCTTGTTCGTAATAATGATCCGCGTCGGTGACGAAGCCCTTAAGCTCCATTTTGAACGGTAGCCCAGCGTCCTCTAACCATTCCTCAAGGCTCGGGCGGTAAGCGGGCCGTCTCCCACAACGAGGAATTCTCCGGCAAAACCTCTCACCGCGAGCGCCTCCGCGATGCGTGGGATGTAGTCGGCGCCTTTGGAGCCGGGATCAAGACGACCGCAGTAAAGCACGCAGTTCTCCGCGTAGCCTCTCGTTCCCATATTCACGATGGAATTGGGGAGGACAATCGCCGAATGCCCGGTGTGTAGCTCATAGACTTCCTTGCTCTGCTCGGTAAGTACGAAATTCACCTTGCAGCGCCTGAGCGCAAATGCATAGAGGCAGTCCTGACCGTAAAAGCCCCTGCCGCCCTGATTGAAATAGCCGTCATAAGTGCTGTGCTGCCAGCCGCAGACATCGATGCTCAAGCCGTCGCAGGCATACACCGCAACGATAGTATGAAGCGGATCGCAACCGACAGCCACGTCGAAACGACCCTCTTTTTAGAGCCTCACGCACAGCCACTAGGGACTTTTTATCAATTACTGAGCCACCGAGACTGTGCTCGTGACAAATTGGCTTCAATAAACCGGAATGTCGCCTGACCTTAGAAACGAGCTTGCCAAGCGGCTTGGAAGCCCCTTTGATGCCGACGGGCAGGATCACAACATCAGAGCTCAAGCCATAGGGATTCTCGCCCAGTTCGGGGGTATCCATGAGAACAGAGACATCCACACCGCGCGATACGAGCTCGTTGGCCAACAGCGCGACGGCCCTCTGAAGCCCACCAGGAGTGGCGAGCGATTGGCAGACAAAGCAAATGCGCATCTCAATCACCCTGCTCAGAGCTGCGTGAGATTCCAAGAAATGCCGAATAGCGAGCAACACCGACAAAAAGCCAGGCCACAATTACGCATTGCAACATTCCGTCCTGCGTCGAGCATATAGATGAATAGGTGTTGACATGAACAAAATAAAGGGCAAGAAGACCGAAGGGGGACAATGCCAAGCCCCCCTGAGCGTCTGGACAAGAGGCAAGACGAATAGATAAATCGCCAACAAAACTGAAAACGCAATCCCGTAACTGAAAGCGAATCTGAGGAGGGGATATTCCAATGCGATAATCAATAAATTATTTGAATAGTCAAACTCATGACCCGTAAACCAGTCATAGCGAATAACACCTGCGGCCACCAGCTGGTCTAACTGCACATTACGCGATGAAGTCATATCACCAGATTTGATACCGATCATTATTCGATCAATCACGGTATCAAACAAACCGGCCAAGTAAAATGCAAGCAGGCCCACGATGATTACAATGCAATATTTAATATTTTCAGCATTTGAATACGCAAGGATAATCATGCAGAGCAGGCAAACCATCGCCGAGCGACTACCGGTAAGGAGGACAACAGCAGCCGCGACAAGAGTAACCAATATCTGATTGATCTTGGCGCCCATAAATCTACTAGCGATCTGGTTGAGGGCAAAATTAAAAGCAGCGCCACTTCAGCCGTAAGAAGGCTGTGACCCATTATTGAAACAAGGCGACCTGATGAGCTCATGCTGATAAGGCTGTCTAACCCATAGAAATTGGTAATGGCTTTAGTTACGGAAAAACCACTTGCAACATCGCATGCCGCGCAAGCAGCAATGAGAAGCATGACAGCATTCAAAACCCTCATAAAGCCCTTAAAAAATGCCGGGAAAATGGTCTCAGGAACAACAACAAAGAGAAGGACCAGGGGAAGAAGGCAGGCAATGAGAAACGAAGGAGACATCCCAGTCGAGAAAGCCAGGAGTACCAATCCAGCAAACAGCACAGAACGTACGACACCGAAGCTTCGTGACATTGCATATTTATGACCGAGCATATAAAGAAGAAGCCAAGCAACGGTCAGTAACACAACAGGGTTGAGTGCCCAAACCGCCTCACTGCCGGGAATCAGCTTATGCCTCAAAAGATAAGGTGCGACGAATAAACCAAGGGCTATAAACATCCCAGCTCTTCTACCAACCGTCTCATCCTGCTCAAGTGGACGTCGGTTTCTCCTTGAAAAAACGAAGTTGTCCTACGATCACTCCCCGATCACCTCATTCCACTTGTCGGCAATCGCGCCAGCAGACAGCATCTCCCTAATACCTGCAGCATTAGACCCCAGGCGCTGAGCAAGCCCGTCCTCATCCGCGACGCGTGCCATCGCGACCGAGAGCTCACCCTCCCCGCCCACGGGAACCAGTATTCCATTCTCACCGTCTCGGATAACCATGCGAGCACCGCCGCAGGGGCAGTCCGTGCAGATGCAAAAGGCAACCCGATGGCCATAGCCTCGAGCATAGAGTTAGAAAGTCCCTCGTAATCGCTGGGCAGAACAAACAACCCGGCATCGCGCACCACATCGTGCACGTCCTGACGCCCAGGGCTGATGGAAACTGCATTCGCAATGTCCAGTTCTTCTGCGAGTGCGACGAGCGAATCGTGCTCCGTGCCGTCGCCATAGACCTCGAGTTTCCAACCATCGTGAGAAACCAAGAACTCCGCGAAGGCGCGGAGCAGCATGCCAAGATTCTTCTTGCTTCTCCAAACGGCAGAAGCAGGCGACCGAATGACGGCGCTCACCGCGAAAAGGTTCAGGCAAATTATCCTTTACAGGATTGAGAATCACAGTCTTCGCAACCTTATTCGAGAAATACGCCGCCGCATCGTCGGTCTGGCAGACCAACATGTCCGCATGGCGGTAGAGCCTCTCGCGGAGCCAATTGGTCTTTTTACCACTACCCACACGTGCCGGATCGTTGCGCTCCGAGATAACCAAGCGGTTGGGCAGCCCGGCGAGTGCAATGATGGTCTGCATGTTCACGAAGTACTCGAACGCCACGAAACATGCATCGGGGTTATGTTTGGCAACACCGCGCAGCCAGGGAGATGCGATTCGCCCTGGAATGCCCACCGGAACTCTGAGGCCCATACTCTTTTTTGAACCCCATCTACGACCTGATATTCACCCTCAAAACTGTTGTACACAGCGATGCCAACGCGCTTACCGCGACGAATGAACTCTGCCGCTAGGACGCAGATGACGCGAGCAGCGCCCCCGTTTGCGAGGGCATTGCTCACAAAAATGATATCTTGATTCTCTAATATCACGATTCCCCTTGGGATCTAACAGCTGCCAAAGCAGCCGTTAATGTACTCGGTAACGTTGAACGAACGGTTCGCCCCGAAGGGCTCCCACGAAGCGGGTATGAACCCGCAGCCCCGCGGACAATGGATACGCCTGCAGCACTTAATGCCCGGATGATCCTTCGCTGCAAAGATGAGCTTGTGCTCAAGCGGCAGGGCATCAAAAGCAAGTAGGTCTTCCTCGGTGGCACCGTTCTGGTCATTCAGCTTGAAAATCAGCCTGTCGTGATTGACACGTTCCACACGGCTCTGCCATTTGCGACGTGCGGTCGCCTCGTCGTGATGGTGGAGCATCTGAAGTTCAATATCTCCCAGACGTCCAATGAGGTAAGTCCCCAATTTCCGTTGGAGCCGAGCTCCGCCTTCCACTTCGACTCTTCCGGAGAAATGAACTCAAGTGGCTCGGAGAGATAACTATCCAATTCGGCACAAAAAAGCGCACATAATCACCCGGCATAATGAACATGCCAATTGTCGGCGACGCTTTACGCATGCCGTAGCTCTCATAGACTGTACCACCCCAACAATTGTTGGAAATAATGGTGAAATTATCCACGGCAAGCCCTTTTGCCCTGGTCTTGCAAGTGAGGGGAAGCCACAGTCCGTTTCTCAGCTTGAGGCGCACCGTCTCGCGATTGAGCTTCCCCAAGGGGCCCCTGGAAGCGTCATTTGCCACCACCTAGATATATCGTCCTAAGCCTCTTTGAGACCTCGTGAATGTCGAAACCGTGTCTGCGGGCGCTAGAAGCGCGCGCTCACTAGCTGCGCGGCGGACGTCTACGACGCTGTTGACCTCAAGCGTCTCGCGCGCGCAGGCGGCCCACGCGGCGGCACCATCCCCTAAGTGAGAGGAATCGAACGAGCGGGGTAACGGCGCACTCCCCCGTGTCACGACATCGGAGACCCAGGCAAGGAAGTCCAGCCTGCCTGCCATTCGAGCACAACGCTAGGCAACCCCTCGAAGAGCGAGGGGGCATCATCAGATCGAACGCCTGGAGAAACTCGTCGACATTAGAAACGCGCCCGGTAATCGTCACGCGGTCCGCGAGCCCCTTCTCGGCAATTAATCCCTCAATCTTCGAGCGGTCGGGACCCTCACCAACGATGAAGAGCCTAGCACTCGGAACATCGCGAGACAGTAGCCCGAACACATCGATGAGGAACGATTGATTCTTCACGTAGTTGATGTTGCCGACGAAACCGACGGCAGGTTCGTCCCCGAATCCGAGGCGTGAGCGCACCTCGTTGCGCTGCACGGCATCGAAGGCATACTTCTCAAGGGCAAATCCGTTGTGGAGGACCTCGAAGGGGCTATCTTCAAAGAGCCACCTGCCAGCGTCCTCGCCGCACGCGAGTGCCCGCGTCCAACTACCACGGAAGAAGGGGCGAAGCATCTTGTCCCGTCGAGGATCATCGCTCCTGGTGTTGTGCGAGTGCGCAATCCGCTCGCGCACTCCCGCGAGCTGCGCACACCGAAGCTCGATGGCCATAACCGAGCTGCTCCCGTGAACGTGCACCACGTCGATACGCTCTCGCCTCATATACGAGATGAGAAAGCGCACATACCCAAAAGTGTCGGAGCGTCTGTCGGGCGTCTCCACGACATCGCATCCGAGCAATCTCAACTCGTCAAGAACGTCTGACTCATTGTTATATACGGCCGCCACGCGGACATCAAGTCCGTCGCGATCCATGGAGCGCATGAAGCTCAGTATGGAGGACGTAATTCCCTCGCGGCGCAGCCCGCCAGTCGGGACCACGAGAACCTTCCTATCCATCGCAGCTCACGTCCCAAAAAGCTTTGATGTGGTTTCCCCCATTGGTATGGATGACCTCGCCGGACACACACTTAGAGGCATCACTTAAAGGAAGCACGCGACCTCGGCGACCTCCTCGGGCCTGAATATACGGCCTGAGGCACACTCGCGGTACATATTGCCGTCGGAAGCCTCAGCGTAGTCGCGCGTCATGTCCGAAAGTGTAACGCCAGGTGCCACGGCGTTCACGCGAACCCCAAGCGGATACATACGCCTAGAAGCAGCACGCACGAAGCTGTCCATGGCGGCCTTGGTCATGCCGTAGGGGATATCATAGGCCTGCTCGCCCGTCTCGCTCGTGATAACGAGGAGCTCACCCGAGGGCTCCTTCTCACGCTCTTTACGGCAAAGAAACTCGCGACAAAGGAAATACGCCCCGCGCATGTTAATGGCGAACTGCTTATCGAAACCTTCGATGGTCACGTTGTCGAAACGATTCTCATGAAGGCTCACGCCGGCGTTGCTCACCGCAGTCGATGCGCCCGCCGAGCTTGACCTCGCATGCGTCTAGGAACTCCCCTGCGCGCTCCGCCTCGGAGACATCGGCAACCACATAGGACACGTCGGAGCCAAGTTTCTCGCAGGCAGCTTTGAGAGTTGCCTCCTTGCGGCCAGAGATGACGACCTTGGCACCCTCCGAAATGAACTTTTCTGCCATGGCGAGCCCGAGCCCGCGCCCGCCTCCGGTGATGACGACAGTCTTTCCCTTAAGCACGTTGCCCGCGCTCACCTGCGCAACTTCGACATTCACGAACTTCTCTGGAGACGACGCCAGGACAAGCTTTGCAGCTTTACGAATAACTCTTTTTGAATCCCATGCGACTACCTCTTGAAAATCCCGGCGATCTTCTGGGCCTTCTCCTGCCCAATGGTCGCCTTGATGAGCTCCTTGGACTTGCGGATCGCCTCTGACTGCGCTTCGCGGGGACGGGTCATGTCGAAAACGTCGTAGACGAGCTTGAGTCCGCGCGCTCATCTCGGAAAAAACCTCGAGCAGGACGGGGCCCTCAGCGTCGTCATCGAAGAACTCCTCGACTGCTGCGTCGAGCTCCTCGGGATTATGCGCGCTCAGAATAGCGGGAAGCCGCATTCGCGCACCCAGCCCTCAGCCTTGGTGTGGTGACGAGCGCAGGTGTGAAGGTCCGAAGCCTCGTCCTTCCACATCTTATTGAAGTAAAACTCCTCCCCGCCCTCATTGTTGAGGAGGAGGATGCGCACCTTGTCAGTCACGTGGCGAATGCGAAGCGCATTCATGTCATAAAAGAAAGCAAGGTCGCCGATCACGAGATAGCTGGGCCTGCCGCTCGCCGCGGCCTGACCCAGGGGGACGAGAGGCAGCCGTCGATGCCGTGCGTGCCGATGTTCGCGTAGACCTTGACACCCGGCTGAAGTTTGAAGAAATTTGTGAGGCGGATTGCGCTGTTGATCGCAAGGTGCAGGATGGATCCCGACGGCACTCGCTCGACGACCTTGCGGATGGCGGCCATGTTCGAGTAGGGAAGCTCCGGTACCGTCGCGGAGGCCTCATAGGCCTTGAGGGCTGCAAGGTAGCTCCCGTCGGGCTCGCACGTAGAGGCATCGACCATGCGCGAGAAGAACTCAGCAGGCGTGCACTCGAACACCCTCGTTAGGCTCCTGAACATATCACAGACAGAACCGTCCTCGCTGATAGACCAGTGCTCATAGGACCCTGCGAATTTACGCAGCATATCCTTGAGGCCAGCAGTCATGTTGCCACCGAAGGTGATGACCACGTCGGGCAAGAACTCAGAGAACTTTTTGGGCGTGATGTAACGGTACTCCATGCATAGCGTCGGGTTGAAGGCGTGCTCGCGAGGGATGTTCGCCATGTACTCGGCCGCAATGGCCACCTCGTAGCTAGCTGCGAAGCTCTCAAGGGCGCGCGCGAGCTCAGCGGGGCAAGAGGACTGCTGGCCGGCGACCACGAGCACGCGCTTGGCGCGAGAAAGACGATCCGCGCACGCGGCCCACTCATCGGCCTGGTCGGTTTCGACCCTGCGGATCCTAGTGACCTTCGGGAGCTCCTTGACGTTGAACGAGTTGTTGTACGCCTTCATCGGCACGTTGATGTGGATAGGGCCTGTGGCGTGGTGATCGAGCTCGAGCAGGGCCTCGTTGACGAGACGTTCGCAGAAGTGTGCATCGTCGGTGTCGTTGATGATGGGCAGGTTGACGGACTTGCGCACGTGACGGTCGTACATGCCAACCTGGTCGATCATCTGGTCCTCCCACTGCCCGAGCATGGCGGGGTTGCGGTCGGACGTGAGTACGACGAGGGGCACGTCCTGGTAGAAGGCCTCCGCGACGGGCGGCCAGTAGTTGCAGGTCGCCGTGGAGGAGGTGCAGGAGATCACGACGGGCTCGCCGAGCTCCTGAGCAAGCCCAAGCGCGAAGTAGCCGGCGCTGCGTTCATCGACGACGGAATAGCAGGTGAAATACGGATCCTCCTCGACGGAGTGTACGAAGGGGACGTTGCGGCTGCCGGCAGAGAGCACTAGATGGCGGATGCCGTACTCCTTGAGCAGGGCGATGATGATCTGATATGACTTTAACTCCGTATACATGCGGAGACCTCCTTCTTAAGGTAGGCGCGTGCGGCATCGCGGCCCGCGCGAACGACTGCGTCGGTGGCGGCCCAGTCCACGGGCGCGTCTAGAGTGGCAGCGAGCTCTCCTGCCCCAGTTGCAGCACGGGAAGTCAGGCCCAGGCGGCTCAACAGATCGGTGAGCTTCTCGGAGTTACCGTAGCCCGAGCTCCTCACGAAGGAGGCGAAGGGGCGTGTGGGGGAGATGGCCGAGAAGATGGTGCCGTGGAATGTGTCGGTCACCACGGCGTCAGCATGCTTGAAGTAAGCGAGCACCTCAAAGGGCGAGCAATCCACGAAGCGATCGCAGACGCCCTGAACCCCACCGATGTTGAGCACCTTTGAGGCCGCTCTGATCGGCGTAGGCGCGCGCACGGCGGCGCACTCCTCGGGCGTGAGACGGCCCGAGTAGCCGTATGCGATCATGTAGCGGTCCTCGTCGACCTCGGCGGGAATCAGCCCGCACTCGCCAAAATAGTCGTAGGCGAGCACCGGATCCAAATTGAAGGTCGGCGCTTCCCCCGTCAGGGACTCAACAATGGCGCCCGTGTTTGCGTCGCGTGCCGAGACGGCGTCGAGGCCATTGAGGTAGCCTGCGACCACGTCGCGCTTGCCATAGCGATCAAGCTTGTCGAGCGTGGTGTTGCCGAAGGAGGCGGCGTAGGTCACTTTACGGCAGGCGCGCGACCCGTCGCCGAAAAGCGCGGGCGTGAAGCCCACATTAGCGTTATCCTGCACGCAGTTGAACACCTCGTCGCTGCCGATGACCAGGAGGTCGATGTCGGGGTCAAGGTTGGGCTCCTCGGTGACGCCTAGCATCGGGTAGAAGCGCCGGGCGTAGGTGCGTTTATAGCGGATGAAGGCGAGCTTGTCCCTGAGCGGGGCGTCGTAGCGGAATACCTCGAGGGCCTTCTCCGCCTTGCGGGCGACGCCCTTCTTCGATGACGGGGACGTGACCAGGCACTTGCCAGGGCTTATAGTCAACGAACTGCACATCGCAGCCAAGGGACTCCAGGATGGACTTCAGGCCGAAAGCCTGCAGGAAGGACCCGTAGTTGTAGATCCTCTGCATGCTGAGTATGCCGGCGCGGGGTTTAGTCATGCGGTTAAATTCCTTCTATTAGTCTTTCGAGCTCTCGGCAGAACTCGGCGTTGTGGCTCTTAAAAGTGACGCCGCGCGAGAGCTCGCGGGCGCGATCGATGGCGGCGGAAAGGTCTGCGACGTCGTAGACGGGCACGATTCCGCCCTGGCGCTCCGCGACGATGCGCACGAAGTCGGCCTGATGGTTGTTCACGTGCTCGTCAAGGTCGCCCCTGCGGGTACAACGACAGGCACCTTGCCTGCGGCCATGGCCTCGATGAAGCTTGAGGGGCCGCCGTGCGTGATCACCACATCGGCACCCTCCATGAAGCTCTTCATCTGTCGGAACGGCACGAACTGCGAGTGGTCGCAGTGGACGGGCTCATACGTCGAGTAACCCGTCTGGATATAGACGGGCTCATCGAGCGTCCCGTCCGCCTTTTGAGGTCGTCGACCGCCTTGACCAGGCGGTCGAACTGCTGCTCGTGGGTACCCACGGTCACGAATACCATGCGCGTCCTTCCCTAGAAGATAGAGCCGAGGTCAACGGCGCTCATGTAGACATCGAGCTGTTCTGGCCACTGCACTACGAATAAGTCGGCCACGCCGTTGAGCATGCGACCGGTCATCGTGGGCTTGTCCACGCGGTCGAAGACCTCCACGTAGACGCATTTGGACCCGAGCATCTTTCCGATCAGGAAGAACGGCACCGCAACCGCGGCACCGGAGCTGATGATCAGGTCGGGACGCTCCTTGCGGAGCACCTTCCAGGCGAGAACCGTGTTCTTCAGCAGGTTCGGGATGTTGCGGTTCGTCGGGTAGTGGCAATGGTAGACACGCTCCCCTTCCAGAAGAGAGTTCGCGTCCTCCTTGTCGAAGGTCACCCAGAATCGATCAGCCGCACGTTCCCATACAGGTCTCAGGAGCCACATGTGCGTGAGGTGCCCGCCGCTCGAGCTGGGGATGCAAATCTTGGCCTTGAAAGGTCCATGCTAAGCCGCTCTCCATTCAAATAAGTAATTAAACGCGTTTGTTCACATAGCCCTCGGTAGCGTTATCCCGAGGGATGATCCTGCAGGGATTCCCGATAACAATCGAGTGGCTCGGCACGTCGCAGTTCACATAGCTGTTGGGGGCAATCAGCACATCGTCCCCAATCGTTACAGCTCCGACAACGGTAGAGTTGACGCCGAGCCAAACACAGTCACCGAGCACCGGAGCTCCCTTTGCGCTTGCCGCGGTTCTCCTGCCCAATCGTCACACCCTTGTGGATGTTGCAATTTCGACCGATAACCGCATCGGGGTTCACGGTGATACCGTAAGCATGACCGATGTAGAACCCCTCCCCGATAGTCGCTTGTCCCGGTATCTCAAGGCCGTAATGCGCCTGCATCTTCTTTCGCAGGAAGCGCCACATGGGGTTATGGGAGGATTGGCATTTGCGAAGTAGCCAGACGAAACGGAGGGGAATGGCTACCAAGAATCGACCCTCCCCCAAAACGAATCTTGTCCTGCTCGAAGGCGTTTGAACAGTTCATCGATGATCCCCGATTCCGTAATACTCGCGATACCACTTGGCAAAGGCCCTCAGGCCGTCCTCGAGCGGCGTCGCGGGCTTGTAGCCCAGGTCGCGCTGGAGCGCCGTGGTATCGGCGTAGGTGACGGGCACGTCGCCGGGCTGCATGGGCACGAGCTGCTTGTGCGACTCAAAGTCGTAGTCGGCGGGGAGCACGCCCTCCTCAACCAGCACGCGCTGCAGCGTGTCGACAAAGTCGAGCAGGTTCTCGGGATGGGAGTTGCCGATGTTGTAGACGCGGTGGGCGGAGAGGGGCAGCCCGTCCTCGCCCATCTTCACCTCGGGGGCGGCGTCCATGACGCGCCTCACGCCCCTCGACGATGTCGTCGACGTAGGTGAAGTCGCGGCGGCAGTCGCCCATGTTGAAGATCTTGATGGTCTCGCCGCGGCGCAGCTTCTCAGTGAAGCCGAAGTAGGCCATGTCGGGCCTGCCCATGGGGCCGTACACGGTGAAGAAGCGCAGGCCCGTGGCGGGGATGGAGTAGAGCTTGGAGTAGGCGGCGGCCATGAGCTCGTTGGACTTCTTGGTGGCGGCGTAGAGCGACACCGGAGAGTCGACGCGATCCTCCTCGGAGAACGGCACCTTCTTGTTGCCGCCGTAGACCGAGCTGGAGCTGGCGTAGACCAGGTGCTTCACCGGATGGTGGCGGCAGGCCTCGAGCACGTTGAAGAAGCCGACGAGGTTGCTCTCGAGGTAGGCGCGCGGGTTCTCGATGGAGTAGCGGACGCCCGCTTGGGCGGCGAGGTTCACCACGACGTCGAAGCCGCCCTCGGCGAACAGGCGCTCGATGAGGGCGGCGTCGCACAGGTCGCCGCGAACGAAAGCGAAGCGGCCGTCGGTGTCTACCTCGGCCAGCATGCGCAGGCGCGCGTCCTGATGCCGGGGTCGTAGTAGCTGTTGAGGTTGTCGAGGCCGACGATCACGTCATCGGTCTCCTCGAGCAGCTTGACGAGGAACGCGCCGATGAAGCCGGCGGCTCCGGTGACGAGGACTTTTTCTATCTGCCATTCATACCACCTAGTCTCGTTTAAACAGGTCGCGTGTATAGACCTTGTCCGCCACGTCCGCGAGCTCGTCGCTCCAGCGGTTGGCGACGATCACGTCGCAGCCGGCCTTGAAGGCCTCCAGGTCATGGGTCACCTCGGAGCCGAAGAACTCCGACGCGTCCAGCGTGGGCTCGTAGACCACAACGGGCACGCCCTTGGCCTTCACGCGCTTCATGACACCCTGGATGGAGCTCGCGCGGAAGTTGTCGGAGTTGGACTTCATCGTCAGGCGGTAGACGCCCACGACCGGCTTCGGCTTGCCCTCGTAGACGCGGTCCCACACCATCTGCAGCACCTCGTCGGCGACGAAGTCCTTGCGGGTGCGGTTGGCCTCCACGATGGCCTCGATCAGGTTCTGCGGCACGTCCCTGTAGTTAGCCAGCAGCTGCTTGGTGTCCTTGGGCAGGCAGTAGCCGCCGTAGCCGAAGCTGGGGTTGTTGTAGTGGCCGCCGATGCGCGGCTCCAGGCAGACGCCGTCGATGACGTCGCGGGTGTTGAGGCCGCGGACCTCGCAGTAGGTGTCGAGCTCGTTGAAGTAGGCCACGCGCAGCGCCAGGTACGTGTTGGCGAAGAGCTTCACGGCCTCGGCCTCGGTGGTGCCAAGCACGAGCTCGGGGATGCCCTTTGAGCCGTCCGCGTTGACGCGCTCGAGCTCGACTGGATCGGCGCCCTGAGCGAGCAGGCCGGCGAAGCGCTCGGCCGCCGCGACGGCCTCGGCGTCCTCCTTGGGCGCGCCCACCACGATGCGGCTGGGGTGCAGGTTGTCGTAGAGCGCCTTGCTCTCACGTAGGAACTCCGGGCTGAAGAAGATTTTGCTGTCGCCCAGCCTCTCGCGCAGGCCCGCGGTGTAGCCGACGGGGATCGTGGACTTGATGACGATCCAGGCGTCCGGGTTCACCGAGCGCACGGCGGCGATGGCGGCCTCGACGGAGGAAGTGTCAAAGAAGTTCCTGTCCGAATCGTAGTTGGTCGGCGTGGCGATGACGGCGTAGTCGGCGCCCGCATAGGCCTCTTCCACTTCGACGGTGGCGTGCAGGTCGAGCTGCCGCTCCCCCGCCTTGGCCTCCGCCAGGAAACGCTCAATCTCGTCGTCCTGGATGGGCGATACGAAGTTGTTGATCTTCTCGACTTTCTCGGGCACGATGTCCAGGGCGTGCACCTCGTTGTGCTGCGAGAGCAGGACGGCGAGGGACAGGCCGACGTAACCGGTACCGGCGACGGCAATCTTCATTTTCTTCTCCGATTCGAATCGGGTATTAAAGTTAGGCATTAGTACGCATCGCTTCCGTTGAAGACCTCCAGAACCGTGAGGAGGACGATCTTGAGGTCCATGACGATTCCGCGTTTGGCTATGTACTCGAGGTCCCGGCGGACCATGCCCTCGAACCCGGTGGAGTTTCGCTCCGTCACCTGCCAGAGCCCCGTAATACCTGGCTTCACCGCTAGCCTCTGCAGGTCGTACTCGGTATACTGCGCCACCTCATTCGGCAGCGGCGGGCGAGGCCCCACGACGGACATCTGCCCCAGGAACACGTTCAGGAACTGCGGGAACTCGTCGATGGAGTGCTTGCGGATGAACTTGCCGATCCTGGTGATACGCGGATCGTTTTTCATCTTGAACATGGCACCGGCGATCTCGTTTTGCTCCTTGGAGCTCGGCGAGGCGCTCGTCGGCATCCCCTGTACATGGAGCGGAACTTCCACATGCGGAAGGTGCACAGGCTGCCGTCGCGGTGGGTCTGGCCCACGCGGATCTGGCTGTAGAAGGGGTTACCTTCGCTCTCCAGGCGGATGGCGGCGGCGAGAATCAGGCTCGGAATGGCGATGACTGCCAGCGCGCAGCCGCTGAACAGGATGTCAAAGACGCGCTTGACAGTGCGGTAGGCCGGCGTGAGCGGTCCCAGTCCATGATGGATTGCATGGCCTTGTAGCGGCCGGCGCCCTCACGCCGGTCCATCGCCTGTGCAATCAAAACCGCCCCCACGGGCGCATTGCTCTCTGTTACTTCTTTAGCAGCCACAGTCAAACTTACGTCCCCGTTCCCCAGGGATCCCCCAATCGATAAATTCAAAAATGCGAACGAACAGCCGGAACAACGTCTCCCTTAACCCGTTTTGCTGGGAACGTCGAGCGGTAGCAGCTCCCTAAAAAGCAGAATCGCCATCGCCCACGTCTACCAGGCACCAGCGTTTATGACGGTCGATCTTTTTTAACGCGGGCCTCTTGCCCCACCAAGGGGCCCTGTTCTATGTGCAGCACGCCGTCTTCTATGCGCGCTACGCTGTTGCGCACCACGCCGTCGCCATCTAGCACGCTGCGGTACCAGTCCTGTGCATCGTCCGGCATGGGCATGTACGCCCGCTCCCTACTGCCGGCGATGCGACAGCCAAAGCTCAGCTGGGCCAAAGCCCTATCGAGCGCGGCGGCATCGTGCGTGGCGACGAAGAAATATTCCTTGTACATGGGTTTGGTTTGGAGCGACCATGCGCCGTCCCGCTTAAACCAGAACTCCTTTTGCATCACAAAAGCGTCCTGCATCAGCTCGTGCGGGATAATGCAGCGGACCTTTTCGCAGGTCTCGCGCTCTTTTCCATTGGGGTTGTGAACCAGATACCAGCGGACGCGGCCGTGTTGACTGTTGGTGGTGGCGCCGTTAAATGCGCCCGGCAGCTGTTCTTGGCGCCGTGCCGTCTGTTCCATGTTCTCGCCCCTCTCTTTTGGCTTTGCGATGCACGCAAATGCAGGGGCGTTTAGAACAGGCTTCTCGCTCGCAGCTAGGCGCAGTCGCAAAAAGTACAGGTTTTTGTATCTTTCAACAGACGACATTATACGAGCAATTAATCAGCGTTTACCCAGATTACGCAAAATGTACTGCCAGTAGGCGCATCTCCATACCCTCTATAAAAACCTGTACCTTTTTGTGCAACAAAAAAAGCCGCTCAACCAGCGGCTTTTCTAATTATGGTAAGAAAAAGGCGACCGCCCTGATGGACGGTCGCCTTTGTTAATTGTTGTGAAGCTTGCCTTAAGCGCGAGTCTTGATCTCCTCGAGCACCTTCGCAACAAACTCGTCAACGCTCATCTGAACGGTCTCGTTGGAGCGATCACGGACGGAGATGTTGCCGGCCTCGACCTCCTTCTCGCCCAGGATGA
>VOFK01000018.1_pt1 | contig 26001 bp, 35 predicted proteins | sample 5384121 | NCBI WGS metagenome assembly VOFK01 (sample SAMN12384730, study PRJNA508395) | human gut metagenome | isolation source: healthy gut J | host: Homo sapiens | reverse complement strand
CCGCACCTGGTGGTACAAAGGGCTGGTTGACGTTCGCAACAACCTCGGAAGCCCACTACAAAGACATGCAGGATATGGAATTTACCATTGAACACGGCAAACTCTGGATGTTGCAGTGCCGTAACGGCAAACAAACATCAGGCCGCTGTCCGCATGGCCGTCGAAATGTCGAATGAAGAAGCCGCCTGCTGAACAAAGAATAAACCATTATGCGCGTCGGTGCCGACCAGCTTGACCAGCTGCTGCATCCGATGCTTGACCCGAAGGCTCCGAAGAAAGTCATCGCTGGCTGGTTTGCCGGCTTTCTCCGGCGCTGCCGTCGGCCGTGCCGTCTTCAATGCCGAAGATGCCGAAGCTTTAAGCTGCCAAGGGCGAAAAGTTATTCTTATCCGCAACGAAACTTCTCCGGAAGACATCGGCGGTATGCATGCTTCTCAGGGCGTTATCACTGCCCGCGGCGGCATGACCTCTCACGCGGCCGTTGTTGCCCGCGGTATGGGTACTCCCTGCGTTTCCGGTTCGCATGACATTGTCATCAGCTATAAAGACAAGACCATGACCACCAAGTCCGGTGCCGTTGTCAAAGAAGGCGACTGGGTATCTCTGGACGGTGCCAAGGGCCAGATTATCGAAGGTCAGGTTCCGACGGTCAAAGCCGATACCAACACCGGTAATTTCGGCAAACTGATGGGCTGGGTTGACGAAATCCGCACCATGGAAGTCCGCGCCAACGCCGAGACGCCGAAAGACGCTCAGACGGCTCGCGATTTCGGTGCTCAGGGTATCGGTCTGGCCCGTACGGAACACATGTTCTTTGACGCTGAGCGTATTCCGGACATGCGTGCCATGATTCTGTCCGAGAACGAAGAAGGCCGCCGCGCCGCTCTGGCTCGTCTGCTGCCTTATCAGAAACAGGACTTCAAAGACCTGTTCAAGATTATGGAAGGCATGCCGGTCGTTATTCGTCTGCTGGATCCGCCGCTTCACGAATTCCTGCCGCATACCGATGCCGAAATGCAGGAACTGGCCGACAAAATGGGCATGACCCTGCAGCAGGTTAAGAATCGCGCCAACGCTCTGCATGAAGCCAACCCGATGCTTGGTCATCGTGGCTGCCGTCTGCCGATTACCTATCCGGAAATCTGCGAAATGCAGACCCGCGCTATTCTGGAAGCCGCTATCGAATGCGCCGACAACGGCGTCAAGGTTCTGCCGGAAATCGAAGTTCCTCTGACCGGTTCCAAGAAAGAGCTGGATATCGTTAAGGACATTATCGATACGACGGCCGAGAAGGTCTTTGCCGAGAAAGGCAAGAAGATTAAGTATGAAGTCGGTTCAATGATTGAACTGCCGCGCGCAGCCCTGAAAGCTGACGAGCTGGCTCAGTCTGCCGAGTTCTTCGGTTTCGGTACCAACGACCTGACCCAGACCACTCTGGGCATGAGCCGTGACGATACCGGCGCCATTCTGGACGAATATCGCGCCCGCGGCGTTTATGTTGCCGATCCGTTCGCTTCAATCGATGTTGAAGGCGTCGGCTGTCTGGTTAAACTGGCTTGCGAAAAAGCCCGCAGCTCCAATCCGAAAATCTGGCTTGGCGTTTGTGGTGAGCACGGCGGTGATCCGGCGTCCATCGACTTCTTCCAGACCTGCGGCATGAACTATGTTTCCTGCTCGCCGTTCCGTGTACCGGTTGCCCGTCTGGCTGCTGCCCAGGCTGCCGTTCGTCACAAGAACGACAAAAAGGAAGAGTGCAATAGTTCCTGCTGTTGCAAAAAGTCGGCTTAAACTCTGTATAATGGCTGACTAATACAGAAAATGCGAGAGGCGGAAAATTCACGTAGGTTTGTCTACACTAAAATTTTCCGTCCTCTTTTTTCTTATTATTCAGTGCATTCTCCAGAGTTTAGTTAAAAGCTGCTCTATAAGGCTTCTAATACAGAAAAAAAAGTCCTTTTTTGGCTAAGTTACGTACCTCGATGTACGTGCCTGTCGCCTAAAAGGTTTTTCTTACTATAATCCTCATATATCGGTTTTTGTTTCTTTCTCTTCTCTTTTTTACTGTTCTGCGTATTCTCTGGAGTTTTGGAAAAGTCAGGTTCAGGCTTTTCCGATATAGCTTTAGCTTTGTTGCGTGAAATGATTATTGTACGAGGGCGAAAAGAGGTTTTTTGGCCCTTTTTTAAGGTTCGGGGTATATGTTTTGTTCAAATACAGGTGAGGTGTGAAATGAAACCGTATAATCAGGGAAATGTCGATTTTTCTGCGGCATTTATGCCGTTATCAATGCCTGTCGTTATGCCGGGCGCAAATATCATGTTTTCAGCTTTAAGGAGGGCTGCGCGTTTTATCAGCATATGATGCAGTTTCTGCTGGACAAAGGACTGTTTGAAGAAGTCCTCTATCATGGCTCTTCTTTTGAAATTATGCAGATGTATTTGGAACAGGCCCGCAAGTACATGTATGAGCATTATCGGCTGCGGTTGTTCTATAAGCGGCCGTTTACATGGATGGACGTGCCGGTCGAGCGGGCGACCAAAGTTATTGCCAAATATCTGACGGCGCCGAATACGGCCTCAATAATTCGTTTTGAAAACAAAGACTGCGGCGACCACTGGTCGATAATCCGGGCGGTGCCGTTTCCGCTGAGCAGGTTTAAAATTGTTTGACAGTTATCTGTATCCGCATTTTGGACGTAGGCAGTTGTCGTTGGGAAAAGGGGCAAAAAATGCAGTTATGTACCGCGCGAGGGGATTATTTTTTGTTAAAATCGTACCCGAAAAGCCGGATAAGTTGTCAGATGATATTGACAAAAAATTAATCTTTGATTACATTTACAGCCATAGTTAATATATTTTTTTTAGGAGTATTTTGTTTTTTGAAAACATTTTAAGCCTCAGGCTTTACCATATTTTTATAACATTTTAATTTTTATAGTATGAAGGAAAATCTTCTCTCCAAAAAAGATGCCAAAGTTAAGCTCGAACGGCTTGGCATAATTGTAAAGGAAGACGACGTGCAAAATAGGCCGTTTTTTCCTGATTGAAAATCCCGGCAGCGGCAAAGTGACGGTTTCGCCTTTTTGCGTCTGCGGGGAAGGCGTGACCGGACTGGGTTTTGTTTCGTGTATTACTATCACGGAATTTGACTGAAAAACCGGTATCGGAATTTTGTTTACAGCTGCATGAATTTTCTGATTCCCAACAACAGGAAGAAGACTTATGCCGTTTATGTCCGGGCTTTCAGCGGCAAACACAGCCGTTTCCGGAATTTGTGCTGAAAGAAAAATTCGGAAATGATCCGTTATGATCTGCCCGGACATTCGTTTATGGCCGATGCCGGCGAATGGGTAGTTGTTGAAGGCAGAATCGTTGCGGCAAAGGCGGTTTTCAAAACCCCGGTTGCCATGCGCGGATAATTTATTACGACAGGTTTTGTCCTAAGGGGCAGGCCTGTCGTTTGTTTTAAATAAATTTGACAGCTTATGAATATTGACAAAATTTGTCCAGAGTGGTATTTTCAGGTCGATTGATATTAAGAATATGCGAGAGTATTACTATAGTTTAATTTAAATTGAAAAATCATGGAAAAAGAAAGTTATCATTTCAGACCTGACATTGTCAGCCGCTGAAGGTGTTGCAGAAACAAAGGCCAAACGTTTTTGGGAAAACCGCATGAAACCTTATGAAAAAAAAGTCAGGTTTCTGGCCGGACATTTTGACTGTTTTATTGAGTATAATCCCGAATATGTTCAGGAAGGTCCGATTCAGATTGCCGTTTCAGCGACCAAAGACATCGGTGCTTATCAGATCGGGCCGGACGAATATATGGAAGACGTGCTGGTTTCCAGAATGCCTCTGCGCGGTGCAAAATATTTTTGTGGCCCTGCTCGGCGAAGCCAGAAACTGTGCAAGTTCTCGCCGCCGTTTTCAGCGTTGTCTGTATGCAAATACGTTTTATCTGCATATTGACGGCAAAGGCGTTATTCATCTTGACAGGCTGTTGGACAACAACGACTGGCTTTTTGCCGACCGTGTTGATCGTGCTCTGGAGATTACGGTTGAGCGTCTGGGCGGAAAAAAATGTCTGAGGCGGAAAAACCGCGGTGGTGCGATTTTTTCTTACGGCGAAATCAAAAGATTTCGGCCGGGGCGGATATTATATTGCCAAAGACGGCAAAAGAACGTCTGATTATCTGCATGCTCAATTCCGGAACAATTTTTGCCGGAACTTGATGCCAATGATGTCAAGCTTTCCGTTTTGTCTAGAAAAGGCGAATATTCCGATATGGTAAAATCCGCTGCTGCGTTTTCAGAATGCTGTCCGATAACATTGTTGCCCGTGTCAGTGCGGACAATGTAAAATGCGTTTATGCGATGAACAGCTATAAGATTTCCCGGGTGCCGGTTGTCGGCGGCGGGAAGAAAAACGGCGGACGCCGTTTTTCGCAGAAGGATTGACGAACTTGCGGACAATTTGAAAGGCTTTTTTTTGCCTATAACCCGGTTATGAGCAGGAAGGGCCGATGCAGATTGCCGTGTGTCGGCAAGAGGCGGATGAAGGAACTTATCAGTATGCGCCGGTTAAATATGCCGAAAACATACTGGTTTCCAAAACGCCGCGCAAAAATGCCGATTTTTCGTCGCCGGCCTTGGCGCATCCGTCTTCCGGCGGCAGAAACGTCGGCAACGCTGCCATTATTCCCGGACCTATTATGTCTGGAAAGAAGGCGAAACTATTGCCGCAGGCTTTGCTCGGCAACGGCGAACAGCTGTTGCCAAAAAGGCGGACGCAGCTCCTGGACTGAATATCCGCGGATCAGCGGTACAGCGCTACAAGACGGTTCCGGCTGGTTTCGCTTCCGGTTAGAAGACGGTTTGAACTCGCTGGGCAGGATCAGGTGTTACTGGGATAAGGACGAAGAACTGCAGGTGCTGATCTGCATGCCCAATTCGGGCGCAATTCTTGATTATGCGTCTTTGACGTGGAAATCGGCAGTTTTGCTGCCAGGCATTATTATTCGACCCGTTTTCTGAACTTTATGCTGAACAGGCTGGATAATCTGCAGAGCAATCAGACGCTTTCGCAGAAAAACTGAGCGATGATTTGACGCCATGACGTTAAAGAGCGGGTTTTCCGAAAAACGCCGCTCTTTTATATAAACGGAAGTTTTACGGATCGGTGATTTTAAAAAAGCGTCGCAAACCGATAAAAGGTTATATGTTTTTGCCAGCGGCCGCGTTTTGACATCGGTCGGAGGCCATGGAAACCAGGCAGAATGGCGGGAAAGGGCTTTGCGGCAAGTTTTTGGTATTTTTTTGCAGTCTTTACTTTTGTTATTGAAAAATAAATTTTTATTGCTTAAGTTAAAGCTGTATTGGTTGTTTGTAATTAAAATATTAAACCCAATTGAGAATATAAAATGAAAAAACTTTTAAGTTTGTTTTGCGCAATCGCTTTGTCCGGTTGTTCTTTCGGTTCCAACGGCGGCCTGTTCGGCGGCAGCGAATGAATCCAGAGAAGCCTGTGACTTCATGGCCACGCCGAAGACAGAGTATTTTTTGCTTTCGACAGCTCGGCTTTTTCTGACAATGCCGTCGAAGTTCTGAACACTCAGGTTAAATGGTTGAAAAGACCACAAGAAGGTTAACGTCATCGTTCAGGGTTACTGCGATGAGAGAGAGGTACCCGCGAATACAACCTGGCTTTTTGGGTGAGCGTCGTGCCAATGCCGTTAAGCAGTATCTGGTATCCCAGGGCATTGCAGCAGACAGAATCTCTGTAATCTCCTATGGTAAAGAGCGTCCGGCCGTTCTCGGCAACAACGAAGCTGCCTGGGCTCAGAACCGTCGTGCCGTTACTGTTGTTAAAGCTGCCAACTAATCAGCTTACGGTATCGTAGAGTTCGAAAGGAACGCGCCGAAAGACGCGTTCCTTTATGTCTGGTGGAAACAGGCTTTTTGCGCTTGTGATTATGGAACTTTTATTTTATCTTAAGCTGACAGGCAAAAAACAACGGGAATAACATTTATTGAGGTCAGAAAATGAAAATGTTCAAAACAATCGCATTGGCTGCCGTTCTGGCGGGGTTTTTCGGAATGGCTTTGGCGCAGACGGGGTCTTTGAGGAAGAGCTGGCGCAGCTGAGGGAAGACGTAACTTTCCTGCAGCGTCAGGTGTATAAAGGACAATAATGCCGGCGTTGACAGTCTGACTTCATCAAAGAACGTATCCGTACAAATAGGGCAGTTTGACGAACTGCTGAGGCAGGTTATCGGGCGCACCGACGAACTGGAATTTAAAATCAAAAGCTTAACGAACGTCTTGACGTTATGAACAAAGACATTGATATCCGTTTTAAACTTCTGATGGAAAACCGGTCAGCGGCGGCAGCGGCATGTTGAAACTTCCGGCCAAAGAAAGTTTGCGGCGCTGGTGGCTAAAGACGCGCCAAAGTCAATTGTCGGCGACAGCATGCCAAGGGCGACGACCTGAAAACCGCTGAAAGGTTTTGACGTCAAGGGCATTTATCAGGAAGCCTGAAGCTCTGAAAGCGGGGGAATGACAAACTTGCCGAAGAAAAAGTTCATTACCATTCTGAGCAGGTTTCCGGAAGACAACCTGGGCCGGAAATGCTCAGTATTGGCTGGGCGAGGTTTATTACGGCCGCAAAGATTTGCCAAGGCGGCGGTGGCTTTGCCAAAGGTTATGAAAAAAATACAAGGGGCAAAGGGCCGGACAGTCTGCTGAAACTGGGCATGTCCATGCGCGAGCTGAAGAAAAAACGGAAGCCTGCGTTGTTTTTATGTCATTGCCGACGGAGTTTCCGAAAGCCGAAGCGGCGCTTCTCAGCCGGGCGAAGAGTGAGGCGTCGAAGCTTAACTGCAAGCGGCGGCGTAAACAATCCTTGTCATGTCTGTTCAGCGTTTTGAAAAACTTTGCGTAACAGGCTTTAGAGCGATAATTGATGCGACGGTACAAATAATGTTGCGGAGTTTTTTGAAAAATATTATATTGAGATGCGGCGGTTTCGGCCGGCGTTTCCGGCGGCGCCGATTCACTGGCGCTGCTTTTTCAGCTTGACGCTTTTTGCGTCCGCAGGGCCGGCGGGTTATTGCCCCTGATTGACTGACCATGGCCTGCGTCCGAATCCCCCGCGACGAGGCCGAATATGTTGCGAAACTGGCGGCCGAACGTCAAATCGAACACCATATTTTAACCTGGGAGGGGGAAAAGCCGGAAAAGGCATTGAGGAAGCGGCGCGTACTGCCGTTACGGCCTTCTTTGCGGCTGGTGCCGGGATAACGGCGTCGGTACGCTGGCGGTGGCGCATCATCTGTTGGATCAGGCGGAAACCTTTTTTATGCGTTTGCAGCGGGGCAGCGGTCTCAACGGCTTGTGCGGGATGGCGCCGCTCAGCGAAAAAACGGCGTCAGGCTGATTAGACCCTTTTTTGCAGGTTCATCCCGAGCGATTGAAAGAATTTCTGCGGGAACACGGCGTTTCATGGGCGGAAGACCCTTCCAACCGCTGCGACGACTATCTGCGGGTGCGGGTGCGCAAGTTCCTGCCGCAGCTGGCGGCGGCATTGGATATTACGCCGGAGCGGATTGCTGACACGATGTCGGTTTTGGCGCGGAGCCGCGATTGTCTGGAAGAACAGGCCGCGCAGTTTGTTGACCGTCATGTCCGCCGGTACGAAAAAGGCCGGTTTTTCGGTTTTCCCTGCTGCAATTGGCCGGGCTGCATGCGGAAGTCTGTTTCAGGTGCTTTGCTTTCTGTTGAAAACCGGCCGGCGCGATTATATTCCGCGGGCCGATGATGTTGAAAGATTGCAGCGCCGGCTGTTTGACGAGAAGTTTCGCGGCGCGACGCTGTCCGGCTGCGAAATCGTTCCGTTTCGAAACAAACTGTGGATTGTTCCCGAGCTTAAGGGGCGGGTTCGGCTCTCCAAAAAGGACTGGGAGGCCTATGTCTCGTCGCATCCGCAATACGGCAGGCTTGCGCTTCCCTACAAGCTGAAACTCAGCCTTTATAAAAGCTCTTGAGTTTTGGGCAAATCCTCCCTATATATGAATAAGCTGTAATTATAAACTGTAAGGAAACGCGATGAGAGCAGGAAGAAGTATTATTGTCTGGCTGATAGCCATTGTGCTGCTGACGTCTTTTAATGAATATGTTCGGCGAGGGTTCCGCGCATGCAACGGCTGAAAATCTGGCCTTCTCCGATTTTTTATGAAGGACGTTGAGGGCAAGAGAATCAGCGAAGTGACGATTACCGGCGCGGAGATTTCCGGTTCGTATTTGGACGGACACAAGTTCTATACCTATGCGCCGGAGGATCCGACGCGATGGTCGAGACGCTGCGCAACAGCGGCGTCAAGGTAACGGCCAAGCCGGAAGGAAGTGCCGCCGGTACATTCTGGAGCGTGCTGATTTCGTGGTTTCCGATGATTCTTTTAATCGGCGTCTGGGTATATTTTATGCGTCAGGCCAGTTCCGGAAACAACAAGGCGATGAGTTTCGGAAAGTCGCGTGCCCGACTGATTGAAAACACCAAAAGGTCACTTTTGCCGATGTGGCCGGCGCTGACGAATCAAAACAGGAACTGGAAGAGGTTATTGACTTTTTTGAAAGACCCTTCCAAGTTTCAGCGACTGGGCGGCAAAAATTCCGAAGGGCGTTTTGCTGGTCGGTCACTCCGGGTACCGGAAAAGACCCTGCTGGCCAAAGCGGTAGCCGGCGAGGCAAAATGTACCGTTTTTTCTCGATTTCGGGGTTCGGATTTCGTCGAAATGTTTGTCGGCGTCGGCGCGTCGCGTGTTCGTGACATGTTTGCGCAGGCTAAGAAAAAATGCCCCCCCCCTGTCTGCTGTTTATCGATGAAATCGACGCTGTCGGCCGTCATCGCGGCGCCGGTCTGGGCGGCGGCAACGACGAGCGCGAACAGACGCTGAACCAATTGCTGGTCGAGATGGACGGTTTTGAACCGAACGAGAACGTTATTCTGATTGCGGCGACCAACCGTCCCGACGTTCTTGATCCGGCTTTGCTGCGTCCGGGGCGTTTTTGACCGTCAGGTGACGGTAACGAATCCTGACATTGGGGCGCGAGGATATGTTGAAAGTACATACCCGCAAGGTGCCTTTGGCCAAAGATGTCAACCTGTCGGTTATTGCCCGCGGCACGCCGGGATTTTCCGGCGCCGATCTGGCCAATCTGGTCAATGAGGCGGCACTGTTGGCGGCGCGCAAAAACAAAAACAAGGTAACCTCCAAGGATTTTGACGATGCCAAGGACAAGGTGCTGATGGGCAACGAACGCCGCTCGATGGCGATGGATGAGGCGGAGAAGAAACTGACGGCCTATCATGAAGCCGGTCATGCCATCTGTTCGCTGTTTGTACCGGACACCGATCCGATTCACAAGGCGACGATTATTCCGCGGGGACGGGCTTTGGGTATGGTGCAGCAGCTGCCGGAGAAAGACCAGTATTCCTATTCGCGTTCCAAGATGCTGTCGCGTCTGATTATTCTGATGGGCGGACGGGTCGCCGAAGAACTGAAGTTCGGGTACGACAAGGTTACGTCAGGGGCCTCCTCGGATATTGCCGCGGCGACCAATCTGGCGCGTTCCATGGTTACGGAATGGGGAATGAGCGACAAGCTCGGTCCGGTTCTGTATGCCGAAAACTCCGGCGAGGTTTTTCTCGGCAAGTCGGTCACGCAGAACAAAAACATGAGCGAAGACACCGCGCGGCTGGTTGACGCCGAAATCAAGCGTTTGGTTACCGAAAGCTATGAGGGCGCGCAGAAACTGCTTAAAGAGAAGAACAAGGAGTGGGAAACTCTGGCTCAGGCTCTGATGGAATATGAAACGCTGACCGGCGACGAAATCAAGCAGGTTCTGGCCGGCGAAAAGGTGGACAAGTCAAAGAATGTCCGGTCTGCGAGGAAAAACGGACGCACGCGTCCATTCCCGAAATCTAAACGGTGTCAGTCTTGTAACAAACATTAACAACACTTGAGGTGAATATCTGCTCTCAGGTGTTGTTTTTTTATGTTCGGGCTTTATGATTAAGGCATTGTAAAACTTATTTGAGAAAGGATTTCAGCGATGGGCGCAAAATTATTCGGCACCGACGGCGTGCGCGGCAAGGCCAATATTTATCCGATGACGGCAGAGTTTGCCCTGAAACTGGCAACGGCGGCCGGACAGCTTGTCTGCAACAAGGAACGCCGAGTTGCCATTGGGCGGGATACGCGCCTTTCCGGCGAGATGCTGGAAGCGGCGATGATTGCCGGATTTACGTCGGCCGGTATTGACGTCATCCGTCTCGGCGTTCTGCCGACTCCGGCGGTAACGACGCTGACGCCGGATTTGAAAGTCGACATGTCGGTAATGATTACCGCTTCGCACAATCTGTGGCATGACAACGGGATTAAGCTGATTGCGTCTGACGGTTCCAAGTTTTCGGACAAGGTAACCTCCGAGCTGGAAGCGCTGATTGCCAATGGGGAATTTGCGCTCTCTCCTGAAAAAATCGGACGGGTCAGCAGCGAGGAAACGCTGGTTAACAAATATATCATTCAGGCAATGTCCGCCGTGCCGGACGGAAAACCGCTGAAAGGCCTGCGGGTGGTTTTGGACTGCGCCAACGGCGTTTTTTCAGAGATTATGCCCAAGGTGTTTATGGAACTCGGTGCAGGGGATTGCCATAGGCAATAAGCCGGACGGCTGGAACATTAACAGAGACTGCGGCTCGCAGCATGTCGAGAAAATGGTCGAGGCGGTGTGCGGCGCTCATGCCCAATTGGGAATTGCCGTGGACGGCGACGGCGACCGGATAATTGTCTGTGACGAAAAAGGCGTTCGTCTGGACGGGGATCAGGTTATCGCCTTTTTGGGACAGTATCTGAAAGGCAAATCGCGGCTCAAAGGAAATGCAGTGGTGGCGACGATTGTTTCCAATCCGGCGCTGGACCGTTTTCTGAAGTCGCAAGGGGTTGACTGTGTGCGTTCCGGCGTGGGCGAGCGTTATGTGATTGAGGAAATGAAAAGGCACGGTGCCAATGTCGGCGGCGAAGAATCCGGGCATATGGTGCTTTCCGACTACGCCAGAACCGGCGATGCAATGATTGCGGCGCTGGTCGTCAGTCAGGGGCTGCTGGAAAGCGGCAAAAAGATGAGCGAAATTTTTCCGCTGTTTGTACCGATGTATAAAAAACGGGTCGATACCCGTTTTGCCGGCCGGGAGGAAATGCTGGCCGCTTTCGAACTGCCGGCGTTTAAGACGGCGATTGCCGAAGGCGAAAGAAAAATTGAAGGCAAGGGCAGGGTTCTGGTCCGGACTTCCGGCACTGAGCCGAAGATTCAGGTTTGGGTCTGGGGAGACGACGCAGCGCTGGCTGACAAGGTCAACGGCGAAATATCCGCAGTGCTGGCAAAGGCTCCCGGGTACGAATCCGTTAAGGTTATGCCGTAAAGTTGAGGCCGGGTTAAACATTTGTTTACTTTATTTGCCTAAAGTCAATATTATATAGACTTGTATCCATAGGAAAGCGAGGCTTGATTATGAACAGTATGCAAACCGGTTTTGACTGGGAAAAAAACAAACCCTATCAGATAAAAAAAAACGCGGCAACCTGTCTTTGCTGGCGGCGACGACGACGTTTAAAAACGGAAACATGGTCAGCAGCGGTTCGCGCTGTGTATGGCCGAGCGCTTCGGAAAGCCGCGACTCCCGGATAATTTCGCGCCGCGTATGGGGTAAGACAATTTGATTAAGGGAATTTTGTCGCTGTTTACGTCGGGGGCGATACTTAACCCGATGGTGCTGCTTGGAATTTTCATCGGAATTTTCTGTTATGTGTATTTGACGGCAGAGCAGATAACGGCGTTGTTTTCGGATTATCGTTTCTATCTGCTGGGGCTTTTGATTGCCTTTGTTTATAATTTTCTTTTTAAAAAGGTATATCAGGAAGGCGGGTATAATCTGGATACGGGTGCGACGCTGCTGAACGTGCTGGGATCTGCTTTCAAACTTTTTCTTTCAGGAATTTTGATGATTTCTTTTCTGTCCATGCTCAGTTTGACCTGAAGGAAAAAAAAACACCCGGCCGGGTGTTTTTTTTTGCGGAAATTTTGCTAAACGGAGATGTCGACGTTGTGTCCGTGGGTCGGGGAAGGGGAAACCGTGCGGCTGCCGTCGCCGAGCAGAATTTCAATCACTTCCTGCTGCATTTCAACGGAATTTTTAATCAGCGACATCTGCATCTGCTGAACAGACAACGCGTAAGAACTCAGAGCGCCTAATTCTGCCATTTTTCTTCTCCTTAAAACTAAGTTTTATTATAGCATAAAAAAATTAAGTTTTCATTAAAAAACTTAATGATGCCGTTGGCAGAAAATGTTTGCCTTTCGGCGGTTTTGCCGCTAGAGTGGCAAAAAAAACGGAGACAACGGCGGATGCCGAACCGGTTTTGCGGAAATGTTATCTGGAATTTTTGGTAATAAGAGGTTATATATTGGCAGAGGCGCAGAAAAGTGGCAGACATTAAACACGGATTATCGGTTCTGTTGAAGAACATTAAAATCGCCCCCGAAAAACCCGGCGTGTACCGGATGCTCGGCGAGGGCGACAAGGTTCTGTACGTGGGCAAGGCCAAAAACATCAAGAAGAGAATCGTCGCCTATTCGCATATCGAAAAACTGCCGATACGTTTGCAGCGGATGGTTTCGGAAATCAGGCGGATGGAATTTATCATCGTTGAAAACGAGGCCAAGGCGCTGCTGATGGAAAACGAGCTGATTAAAAAGCTTGAGCCGTGTTACAATATTTTGCTTAAGGACGACAAGACTTTTCCGCATCTGGTAATTGACGTGCAATCAGAGTTTCCCTGTCTGCGCAAGTATCGGGGCAAGCGTCATGACAAAAGCAAATATTTCGGCCCGTTTGCCAGTGTGCTGGCGGTTAATTCCACGCTGGATACCGTGCAGAAAGCGTTTTTGCTCCGCACTTGCCGCGACAGCGTTTTCAAACACCGTGACCGTCCGTGTCTGATGTATCAGATTAAGCGCTGTTCGGCGCCCTGCGTGGGCAAAATATCGCCGGAAGACTACCGGCGGCTGGTGCGTGACGCGGTTGATTTTCTCGAAGGTAAAAAAACCCAGGATTCAGGAAGAACTGTCGCAGAAAATGCAGGCAAGCCAGCGAGGCGCAGAATTATGAACTGGCGATGGTGCTGCGCGACCGCATCCGCGCGCTGACCAATATTCAGCACGGCAATCAGGTGGAGTATGCCGATATCAAATCGGCTGACATTATTGCTCTGGCGCGCCGGAACGATTTGGTCTGTATTCAGGTCTTTTTTGTGCGCTCGGGGCAGAACTGCGGAAACGTGCCCTATTTCCCGAAACAGATAGAAGGTGCGGCAGACGGCGAAATTCTCGAGGCTTTTCTGAGCAGTTTCTATACGCGCCATATTCCGCCGAAAGAAATTATTCTTTCCGAAGAATTGGAAAACAAAGATTTTCTGGAAGAAGCCACCGGCGCCAGAATCAATACCTATCAAAAAGGAAACAAGGCCAAGCTGGCCGCCAATGCCAAAGAAAAACGCGCTGGCGTCGATTGAGCGCAAAAATTGCCGAAGAGGCGTCGGTTAAAAAAGCAATCTGGAAGAATTGGTGCGGATTTTCAACCTGCCGCGGATACCGCAGCGGATTGAGGTTTATGACAACTCTCATATTCAGGGCAGCTATGCCATCGGCGCGATGGTCGTGGCGACACCGGACGGATTTGACAAGAAGCAGTATCGAACCTTTAACATCAAAAAATCCTGAGATTACCAATGACGATTTCGCGATGATGAAGGAAGTGCTGACCCGCCGCTTTAACCGGATGACGCCGGAAAACAAACCGGATGTCATATTGCTTGACGGCGGTCTCGGCAGCTGCATGCGGTGCATGAGAGCCTGAAGGATTTTTGACCTTTCGGGCATTGCCGTCATTGCCATTTCCAAGGGGCCGGACAGAAATGCGGGCAAGGAACTTTACCATGCTCGGGCGCGAAAGTTTTGCGCTGCCGTTTCAGTCGCCGATAGCCTTTTTATATGCAGAATCTGCGCGACGAGGCGCATCGTTTTTGCCATCGGCACGCATCGCAAGAGACGTGCCAAATCTGTTTCAAGTCGCGGCTGGACGAAGTGGAAGGAATCGGCAGCCGCCGCAAGCACGACTTGCTGAATTATTTCGGTTCGGTCGAAGAAATTTCTCAGGCTTCGATTAAAGACATTGAAAAAGTGGAGGGAATCAGCAAAAAAACGGCGGAAAAGATTTATAATTACTTCCACAAATAAAAAATCTGTCCTATGATACCTGCAAATATTTCGCTAATATATTTTTGTAAAGGATGCAAAAAGTGTACAGCTTACCGAATCTTCTGACGATTTCACGCATTGTCGTCATTCCCGTTATTTTCATGATGGTTTATATTCATGCTACGCTGTGGCAGCTGGTGGCGGCGATTTTGTTTATCGTGGCTTCGATTACCGATTATCTGGACGGCTATCTGGCGCGTTCGCGCAACGAAACCTCGGCTTTCGGCCGTTTGCTTGATCCGATTGCCGACAAGCTGCTGGTTACGTCGGCGCTGGTGGTCATTCTGGCGGTTCCGGGCATGGTTGTCTGCAAGCTGAGCTACATTCCCGTTATTGTTATCCTGGCCGCGAAATTCTGGTTTCCGGCCTGCGCGAGTTTCTGATGGAGGTCAAGGTCGGTATGCCGGTAACACGTCTGGCCAAATGGAAAACCGGTTTTCAGATGACGGCGCTGTCGATGATGCTGCTGAAAGGTTTCTGGCTTTGGGGCGGTATCGGCGAGATTTTGCTGTGGATTGCCGGCGTGCTGACTTTTATTACCGGTTATCAATATTTTCAGAAGAGTCTGAACTACATCAAAAAAATCGAAAAGACGGCCAAGCCGGCAGCCAAGGCGGAAAAGTCGTCGGCAAAAGCCGAAAAGCCGGCCATGAAGAAGACTGCGCCGGCCAAAAAGGCATCCGGTAGGAAAACGGGCCGCAAAGCGGCTCCGAAAAAGACCACCGTCAAAAAAAGGCCTGAACAGACCGGACATCCGAAATGGATAAGGACAAAGCACATATTTTTTGGTCGTTGACGACGATACCCGTTTGCGTTCGCTTCTGCAAAGGTTTTTTGAGGGAAAACGGGTTTTACGTTTCGACGGCCAAAGATGCGGCGGGAGGCGCGTGAACGGCTGACCGAATATAAGTTTGACCTGTTGATTGTCGACATTATGATGCCGAACGAAACGGGACTGGCTTTTTGGAAAAATTTCGCGCTGAGAGCAATTTGCCGGTAATTATGCTGACGGCGATGGGCGAAACGGCGGATCGGATTACCGGACTTTCGGCCGGCGCGGACGATTATCTGCCCAAGCCGTTTGAGCCGTTGGAACTGGTGCTGCGGATTAAGAATATTCTCAAGCGCGCGCCGCAGGTTCGCGAGGAGGTTCGGGACAAGCTTGATTTGGGGCTCTGCGTGTACGATTTGAATAAAAAAGAGTTGCATACCAAACAGGGGCAGATTATTCACATTACGCCGGTCGAACAGGCGCTGCTCGGTGCTGGGGCAGAAGTCAGGACAGATTTTTACCCCGTGAGAAGCTGGCGGAACTGCTGGGAGCCGGGCAAAGTCCCCGCTCCATCGACGTTCAGATTACACGCCTGCGCAAGAAAATCGAAAAGGACTCTAAAAATCCGCGTTATCTGCAAACGGTACGCGGCAAGGGATATATGCTGCTTCCCGAATAGTTTTTTGCAGGTTTCTGCGAGACAGCCAATACAAGTCATCAGACAAATGTTCTTTTGTAATTCTTTGTCAGTTAATTTTACTGGCATTTATTTTTGATTGGTTTAATATCAAAAGCAGTTTTATTATCAGGAGAAAACATATGCATTTGAAATTTCCGGAAAAGGTGGACAACGGCTTGCGTTTCCTAAAACTCAAGCTTTTGCCGAAAACCTTGTTTTTCAGAACAATGCTGCTCATTTTCATTCCGCTGATTGTGGTTCAGGTGGTTTCCATCGTGGCTTTTTTTGACGGAAGCTGGGGCAGGGTAGGCAAAAGGCTGTCGACGAATCTGACTTCGGACATGGCCTTTATGATGCAGCTGGTGGAAAAGTCACCGGACAAACTGTCTGAAATTCAGAAACTGAGCCGGTCGATTTTTGATATTGATTTGAAGTATTACGGTAACGACGAAAAGCACAAGGTCTTAAACAAGACCAGCCGCAACAGCAAGCTGGTGACCGGGTTTTTGGAAGATGCGCTGCGCCGTGAATTTCCGGAGGCCATCAGCAGCATTTACATGGGCAAGGGTGATTACAACATGGTGGTTTTCGTTGACACGGAAAACGGCCTGTTTCAGTTTTCGACGTCGTCCAAAAACATTTTTTCGACTTCGATATTCGGTTTTGTTGCCTGGATGATAGGTACGTCGCTGCTGCTGTTTCTGGTGGCGGCGCTGTTCTTGCGGATTCAGGTAAGGTCGATTGCCGAACTGGCCAGGGTGGCCGAAGATTTCGGTAAAGGAATTGACAATAAGGACTTTTAAGCCTTACGGCTCGATAGAGGTTCGCCGTGCGGGAAATTGCCTTTATTAAAATGAAGGAGCGCATTCAGCGTCAGATCAGCGAACGCACGCAGATGCTGGCCAGCGTATCTCATGACCTCAGAACGCCGCTGACCCGGATGAAGCTGCAGACGGCGATGCTGAAAGACAGTCAGGACAAGGAAGACTTCTTAAACGACATTTCAGAAATGGAAAAGATGCTGGACGGCTATTTGTCGTTTGTCAGCGGCGAAGGCGGCGAGAAATCGACTTTTGTAGATATGAATGAGCTTATTTTGAGCATCATCAACAAGTTTCGCAATACGAAAGCGCTTATCCGCTATTCGACAAATGATCAGGTCAGCGCGATACAGGGGGCGCGAGCAGGCGCTGAAACGGGCTTTGACCAATATTATTTCCAATGCTTTTGATTACGGCAAAACGGTAGCGGTCAGTCTGGAAAGCAACAACAACAAACTTGAAGTGGCGGTTGACGATGACGGTCCGGGAATTCCTGCGGACAAGCGAGAAGAGGTTTTCAAGGCCTTTTACCGTTTGGAAGGTTCGCGCAATAAAGAGACCGGCGGCGTCGGCCTGGGGCTGTCAATTGCCAAAGACATCATTACGTCACACGGGGGCAAGATTGAGCTTCTCGACAGTCCGATAGGAGGCTTGAGGGTTCTCGTCAGTATTCCCCTATAGCGGCCACGTTCGGCGTTATACTTTCAACAAGGTCTATGTCAGCCCGCGGGTCAAAATTGCCAACGACTGACAGGGGCGGAAAGGCTGAACAGGGGGTAAGTTATTATGTTTGCTTCAAAAACCCGGCGGAATTTTCGACCGGGTTTTGTTTGTTAAAGTCATTTTAACATATATATATTAGAATCCGTTCAGAAGGCAATTTTTACAGGTGAAGAGCGATGGCTGAAGATTTACAGAATCCCGATAATGTGCAGGCAGCTGCCGGCAACCCGGCGGCGGACGGTGAGGAATATGAATACGAGTATATTGAACTTGCCGAAGGAGAAGAGCTGCCGGAGGATGCGGAATATGAGTATGTTGAGGTTTCGGACGACGAGATGCCGTCGATGATACCGCCGTCGGCTGCCGTATCGACGCCTGACGTTTCCGAACCGGAAGTATCGACGCCGGAACCGATTATACCTTCCGTAGCGGAAACCGTTACCGTGCCGGTCTCTTCCGCGCCTGTTCAGCCTGTTGATGCGGTTGTGCCGCAGGCTGCCGTTTCACAACCGGCAGCGGTTCCGCCGGTGGAGGAGGCAGATTTAAACGCTTTGCTTGACAATGACGGAGAGATTGAAGAGGTTGACGCATCGACGTTGCTGGACGGCGATTACAGTGACGATTTTGCCCGGAACCTGTTTGCAGACAAGCCGTCGGAAAAAAAATTGAGGAAGTATCGATTGATGACATACTCGGAGAAGACGCCGCGGCAGTACCGGCCGGAATCGGCGATGTCCGTGAGGTTTCGGCTGATGAACTGATTGCGGGTATTAGAAATAAAAAGAAGATGACGACGGTTCTCTGCGCCGTAATATCTGGAGTGATTTGACCGATGATGTTCCTGCCGCCGCAGAACCCGAACCGGCCGTTGAAGCCGAACCGGTTGTTGCACCCGAACCGGTCGTTGAACCCGAACCGGTTGTTGAACCTGAGCCGGTTGTTGCACCCGAACCGGTCGTTGAACCCGAGCCGGTCGTTGAACCCGAGCCGGTCGTTGAACCCGAACCGGTCTTTGAATCCGAACCGGTCGTTGAACCCGAGCCGGTCGTTGAACCCGAGCCGGTTGTTGCACCCGAGCCGGTCGTTGAACCCGAACCGGTTGTTGAACCCGAGCCGGTCGTTGAACCCGAACCGGTCTTTGAATCCGAACCGGTCGTTGAACCCGAGCCGGTCGTTGAATCCGAACCGGTCGTTGAACCCGAGCCGGTCGTTGAATCCGAACCGGTTGTTGAACCCGAGCCAGTCGTTGAATCCGAACCGGTTGTTGAACCCGAGCCGGTCGTTCCGGTTTTTGAGGAAACTGAACCGGATGTTTATGCGCCGGTTACGAAGATGACTTCCGAACCGGAAGTTGCAGAAGCTGTTGAACCGGCGGCAGAAGAAAATACGGAACAGGAGCAGGTACGGCCGGACGAAAGCGTTTCCGAAACGGAAATTCGTTCCGAAACCGTTATGGGCCGGGTTGTTCAGGTTGCTTACCAGTCGGTTTTGCTTACAGATGATGTGCGAACTGAAATGCTGGCTAAGGACCGGGTTGCCGATGAAAAATTCCGGCCTGCAATTTTTGAGATGCGGGGTGGCGGTCTGTTGCTGAATGTCGGCGAGGTTTCGGCTCTGGAAAACTGGCATTTGATTATCTTCAATCAGAATTTGGTTCCGGCAGAGGCCGGCGGCACGATTGAAATCGTTCAGCCGCAGGATACCATTCGGGCGGCGACCGTTGTTAAACAAGGTACGGAAAAAAGCTTGAGATTTATAACGAAGAGGAATATCGCTTTGCCGATCCCGCCGATGGTTTTGTTCCGGCGCGGAAACATTTTATTTACGGGCGGACTGACGATGACACAGGACTGATTATCAATGATTTTGTGAATATCAGTCTGCGGGCAAATGCCGGGAAGGTTATAACTTTTGAAAATCCGGTTTTTGGCTGGCTGAGCGGTCCGAACGGCGCACAGATATATTTTTGCCCAGCTTGGCAGACTGGCGGTTTCGTCGCCGGAGCAGGCGGCCGGCGATGACGAAAAGGCCGGACAGCATGCGGCCAAATGGTACAGCGGAAATCTTGAAGACAGGTATTTTGAGTTTTCCGGTGCGTCGCAGTCCGGCGAATTTACCGGTTCTGACGAGGTTAAAAACATTCATGTCAATGTCGGCACTTCGGCGTATGGCTGGAATGTGTCTTTTGACAATGGTTTGGTAATGAGTATGCGCGATTTGCAGGAATTTGAGAGCAAACACGGCAAAATGCCTTCGCCAAACGGCGAAATCAGCCACGGCGCGCTTTGAAACTCAAGTTCAGCAATGTAGAAAGAATCGTAGCCTACCAGACGCCCCAGTATTTTGCCTATGGACGGCGTTAAGTTTCGTTATTTTTTAATCGGGAAAACCTGAACGTTGGCATTGACGTTCGGCGTACCGGCGGCATTTATCTGCGGCGCGGAAGCGTTGATATATTCCTGTCCGGCATTGCCCGACGAACTGCCGGCGGCTGCCGAAGTCAGTTCAGGGCTGAGCGGATAGGCATCTTTGGGCAGGCGGATAAGCATGTAGCCGGTGCCGCCGCCATAAGCGGGGCCGGAAAGGCCGACGGAATAAAAGCCGCCGATATAGCCATAGTCAAGGTCTATGTAGTCAATGACGAACAGCGTTTTTATCATGGTCTGGCCGATGGATGTCATTCGGCACATATAGCCGCTGTCTTCAAGGACAATGTTGTTGACGTTCTTGACATAGAGCAGCGATTTGGCCGGTTTGCAATCCGGCGTCTGTCCGTTGTAAAGTGACGTTATAATTCAGAATCAGGTTAAGCGAACGGTTGCCCTTGGCAATGGAAACGTCGGTAATTTTGACCGAATCAATGTACATGTAAGCAGGCGTAATCCCGACGGTAATCGGCAACGAAACGAAAGTTTCGGTACAGGCGTGCGTGCCTGCGTCGGCCTGGCAGACAAGAGCCTTTTTGCGGTTGTTGTTGTCAAGCAGGTGCAGCAGGCTGTTGTAGATGTATTCGCGGGACATCGACAGTTTGGCCGGTGCGCATTGTTTGGTGCGGCAGACGACGACCGAAGAAGGCATGCGCAGGGGTGCCGGCTCACGGACGGAGGCGCTTTTTGAACGGATTGTTCAGAACGTCCTGCACGCTGCGGTTCCAGAATTCGCAGCCGCCGAGGGTTGCCGCCATAACGGCCAGCGCAAAAACTCTATGAAAAATGTTCGACACTTTGAGTTATCCTCTATATACCTGACTTTAAACTTTTAGCCTATCATAAGGCAAAGCATTGAGAATAACAAACCTTTTAATGCTGTTATCCAAACTTTTTCACAATTTTCTAGCGGGTTTCGACGGTTTCGAGCGCCCCGGTTTCGATTGAAAAGTACCAGCCGTGCAGGCGGAGTTTTCCGGCGGCAAGTTTTTCTTTTACAAAAGGAAAGGTTTCGAGGTTGTGCAGAGATATGCCGATGGCGGCCTTTTCGCAGAAAGCGCAGCTTTCTTCATGATCAAGATGGCGGTGGGCGGCCTCGAATTTGGCGTCTTCGACGATATAGATCCAGTTGTCGATAAACGTATGGTCGTTCTCGCGGTCGTCAACAAGGGCTCTGATGCCGCCGCAGTGCGAGTGGCCGAGAATGACGATATCTTCGACCTGCAAATGATTGACGGCATACTCAATGGCGGCGGAAGTGCCGTGACAGCTGCTCAGATCATGCTCGTAGGGAGGAACGATGTTGGCAACATTGCGGATAACGAAAAGGTCGCCCGGTTCGGCGCCGAGAATTATCGAAGGATCGACCCGGGAGTCACTGCAGGCGATGACCAGAACTTTGGGCGACTGCCCTTCCTGATGAAGCCTGCGGTAAAGTTCGGGGTTGTCGACGAAATATTTTTGGCGGAAAGAGCGGTATCCGGCGAGCAGGCGGCTGATTTCGGTCATTTGTCAAATCTCCTGTTGATTAAATCCGCAGAAATTATATAGTTGAATCCGATATTGTAAAGACGAAACGGGAGAATGTGAAGAATGAAATTTGCGGTTATGTTCTTTCTGGCCTTTTTCAGTGCGGTTCCGACCTATGCGGACGGCGACGTCTATGTCGTGGACGGCGACAGCCTTAAACTCGGCGAGCAGAACGTGCGTCTGGCGCATATTGATGCGCCGGAATATTATCAGACCTGCAAACGGGCCGACGAGAGCACCTACAACTGCGGCATCAAGGCCCGTGAAAAACTCGAAAGCCTGCTTAAGCTCGGCGAACTCAGCTGCAAAACGGTCGGCAGGGGACATATATAACCGTGACATGAGCGAATGTTTTGCCGGCCGGACGAACATTAATCTGGAAATGGTGCGCAGCGGCTGGGCTGTGGTGTATAAAAGCGGGGGACGCCGCCTATCTGGAGGCGCAGGCCGATGCAAAACGCGCCAAACTCGGAATATGGCAGGGCAAATATATGAAGCCCGAGCTGTATCGGATTTTTGTTTAAATAGGGATTATGCGCATTAAAGTTAACTTTTTATATAGATTCTTATTGACAGCAGGAAAAAAGTTATGTATATTGCAAACAACGATTTATGTAACGAAATAATCAAAAATTAGGTGAATTGAAATGTACGCAGTAATTAAAACAGGCGGAAAACAGTACAAAGTTGCCTCCGGCGACGTTGTTAAGCTGGAGAAAATCGCCGGTGAAGAAGGTAAGGAAGTAATTTTCAACGAAGTTCTGGCTTTGGACGACACCGTCGGTACGCCGCTGGTTTCCGGCGCTTCGGTTAAGGCTACCGTCTTGAAACAGGCTCGTGACGCGAAAGTTATCGTCTTCAAGAAAAAAAGAAGACAGAATTATCGTCGCAAAAACGGTCACAGACAGAGTATTACAATTGTTAAAATTACTGACATTATCGGTAAGTAATAAGAAGTTTAGGAGAAATTAGTCATGGCACACAAGAAGTCAGGTGGTAGTTCGAATAACGGACGCGACTCAGAAGGCCGCCGCTTAGGTCTGAAGAAGTCCGGCGGACAGGCTGTTATTCCGGGCAACATCATCATCCGTCAGCGCGGCACCAAGTATCATCCGGGCGAGAATGTCGGCATGGGCAAAGACCATACCATTTTTGCCTTGGTTGAAGGCAAGGTCGTATTTACGAAAAAAGCCGACGACAAAACTTTTGTTTCGGTTGTTGCCGAATAGGCCTAAAGCCGAAAAAGTTTCAGGCGGAGGGGGTGTTTTGCATCCCCTCCGTTTTTATCTAAAGGCAAGGTGGAATTCCGAAAGCGAATGCTTAAATAGAGTTTGGCAGCGCTTTAACGACAGAGAGAAGACAATGAAGTTTTTGGATCAGGCAAAAATATATGTGAAATCCGGCGACGGCGGCGCAGGCTGCGTTTCTTTCCGCCGCGAGAAGTATATTGAGTTCGGCGGCCCAAACGGCGGTGACGGCGGAAAAGGCGGCAGCGTCTATTTTGAAGCGGTCGAGAATCTCAATACGCTGATCGACTTTCGCTATAACCAGCACTTTAAGGCGCCGCGCGGTCAGCACGGCATGGGTTCGGACAAGACCGGAGCCAAAGGCGACGACATTATCATCAAGGTTCCAGTCGGGACGGAGATCGTTGCCGATGACGGCGAAACGGTAATTGTCGACATGATTAAGCCCGGTCAGCTTTATATGATTGCCAAAGGCGGCGACGGCGGCCGCGGCAATGCGCAGTTCAAGACGGCGGTTAATCAGGCGCCGCGTTATGCCGAACCGGCTGGCCAGGTGAAGAACGCTGGGTCTGGCTGCGGTTGAAAGTGATTGCAGACGTCGGGCTTATCGGCATGCCGAATGCGGGAAAATCGACTTTTTTGTCGGTTGTGACCAAGGCGCGACCGAAGATTGCCGATTATCCGTTTACAACGCTGCATCCAAATTTGGGCGTGGCCTGGGTCAACAACTACGAAATGGTTTTGGCCGATATTCCGGGGCTGATTGAAGGAGCGCACGAAGGTGTCGGCCTTGGCGATCGTTTTCTGCGTCATGTCGAACGTTGTGCCGCTTTTCTGCACTTGGTTGACGCGACTGAGGACGACGTAGCCAAAACATATAAGGCCATTCGGCGCGAACTGGAACTTTATAAGAAAGATTTGAGCAAGAAGCCCGAAGTGGTTGTGTTGAATAAAATTGATGCGCTGGATGAAAAGGAAATCGCAAAAAAAGTCAAGGCGCTTGAAGAAGCCTGCGGTCGGAAGGTCTTTCCGATTTCGGCCATTGCAAAACAAGGACTTTTTGATTGCCTTAACGAGGTAAGCAGGTATATTACAAGAGAGAGGCGGGCCAAGGCCGAAGAAGACGAAAAAATCAATTTCGTCGAGGAAGTGAAAAAAGTTTGGTCGCCGCTGGATTAACAGGAGTAAGAAGATTGGCAAAAGCAGCTAAAAAAGTTGAGATGAACGCAGAAGACAAGGTTTTGGAAATTATTACCAAAACGCTGGACGAAAACAAGGCCGAAGACGTGGTAGTAATCGATTTGCGCGGCAAGACTTCTATTGCCAACCAAATGGTGGTTGCCAGCGGCACGTCGCAGCGCCATGTGGCGTCGCTGGCCGAAAAGGTTCAGGAAAATCTTAAGGCTGCCGGATTTAAATCGACGGTTGAAGGCGAGGAAAAGGCGGATTGGGTTCTCATAGACGCTTTTGACGTTATCGTACATATTTTTAAGCCGGAAGTCAGAGAGTTTTACAGTATTGAAAAAATGTGGCAGTCGGTTAAAAGCCGTTCGTAAACTGTAAGGTAAAAATTTTTACTAAAGCAAAAGCGGTTCCGGTTAAGGGAGCCGCTTTTGCTGTTTGTTTAGCCAATTCTCAAAACGCTGCCCAGTTCAAGATTGCGGTTTTGCCAGTTGCGAATGTCGTTTATGACGAGGCTGGCATTGTCGCCGGCGGCATATTCCGCGAGGAGCAGACGCTTATCCTTTCTTTCCAGCAGCAGTTCCAACGGTTGCAGAATTAAATTTTCCGTTGTCCGGTAATTGAGGACAATCAAAGAGGGGACGTCGCCGTTTTCGTATTTTTCATCCAGTATGACAGAGGCTTTGCAGCGCCTGTAATACTGGTATTGGCGGGTCAGAGCCAGAAATATCCGGTTGCTGCCGACCGGTGCAAAGTAGAAAAAGCGGTTGTGACGCCAGCACCAAGCGACGGTATTGTTGCCGCGGGGGTGTAATGCCTTCATGTTGTAATGGGCAATCTGCGCCATGTAAATTTTCCGGCCGGTCAGATTATGCAGCGTGCGGGCAAATTCTTCGGCAGAAAAGAACAGGTTTTTTCTTTTGTCCTGATAGATAAGGATGCCGTCGGGTGTTTTTTCCTTATTCAGCGGATTCAGCCAGAGATAATTTTTCTCCAGACAGAAGGTTTTGAGTCTTTTTAAAAGTGTTTTCATAACAATAAGTTTTTAAAATACCGGTTTGAAGTACAATGCCGAGGCCATAATCAGTACAGCGATGACAATGGCTGCAATATACCAGCCGAAATTTGTTTCAGCGTTAAGTTCTTCGTCGCAAGACGACTGCGGAGCAGGGCTTTGCGGAGACATTTCGTCGGGAGCCTTGCCAGTTGTCTGTTCAAGCCTTTGGGAATTTTTTGTTTTCATTTTTCAAATGTATTTTTAGTGAGACATATACGTAGAGAATATTTAATAAAATAAAACAAGGCCAATATGCGCGGTTTTTGTCTAAATGTCAATGCCGGTTGACAATGTTGGGCAGATGTATTTTTTACTGTAAGTGTTTTTGAGGAAAGAAAAGAGATGAAAGCAACGGTTTTAGCCATTGGCAAATGTAAGAAAAATTCTCCGGAGGCGATGATTATCGACGAATATGTCAAGCGTTCCGGCTGGGATGTGGTTTTCAAGGAAAAGGACAATACGTCTCAGGAAGAGGAGGCAAAGTTTTTGCAGGCAAATATTTCGCCGGGGGCAAAAGTCATTGTTTTGGACGAACGCGGCGAGAATATGAAAAGCCTTGCGCTGGCAGCCAAAATTGAAAGCTGGATGTTGAACGGCTGTTCGGAAGTCTGCTTTCTTATCGGTGGTGCGGATGGTCATCTCCAATCGACCCGGGATCGGGCGGATTTGCTGCTCTCTTTCGGAAAGCTCACGTTGCCGCATATGCTGATGAGGGCTGTTTTAACCGAACAGATTTATCGGGTACAGACAATTATTAATCATCATCCGTATCATCGTGAATGAGAATAATCAATCGAAAAAGTATCGTTCATTTAGCGGCTGAGAAACAGTAAAAAATTTGTGTCTAGCCCTCTCTTTCGAGAGGGCTTTTTTATAGCCAAAAAAAATCATGTAGTTCCATCATTGGTAGACAGAAAAATTTGTAGTTTCATTAATGGTTGACTCTTTCCCCAAATTAGCTTATCCTGATACTTGATAGGTGTGGATTTTGAAGTTTGCCCTTGGCGGCCTTTCTCCGTCGCGGGCGGATATCCTTTCTTCGTATCCTTATACATGTATCCTCTTCTTCTTCCTTCCTGTCTGCCCACTGCGGGCTTCGGTTCTAACTTTGTCGCGAGGTGATACTATGAAGAAATCCGTTTTAATGTTCTCTTTGCTTTCCGGAACTGCGCTTATGTTCCCCAAG
>VOFK01003218.1_pt1 | contig 26007 bp, 43 predicted proteins | sample 5384121 | NCBI WGS metagenome assembly VOFK01 (sample SAMN12384730, study PRJNA508395) | human gut metagenome | isolation source: healthy gut J | host: Homo sapiens | reverse complement strand
GTACATCGTCCATGCCGCAATGACGAGTGTCAGCCGTTATTGTAAGGTCAGTGTCACGCAGGTGCCGTACAGAAGTCCCTCCTCGGCAATCTGCTGTACAGTGCCGTCGGTCAGTGCGAGCACGGTTTCGCCGGCTTCGGCAGAGAAGTCTGTGCCGGCATGAACACGCCAGTCACCCATGGTCGGCTGGAACAGCAGCGTGTCACCCTCGGAGTCAGCACGGCTCCGGACACCGGCCGCACATACGGGTGCGCTGACCGTCACCGCCGGTTCCGGCTCTGCCGCCGCGACCGGCTGTTCCTCGATCACTGACTCGGGTTCCTGCTCCTGCTGCGGAACGGTGGCCGGTTCGGTCGGTGCTTCGGCGGTCGAGTCGGCGGTGCGATGATAGGCATGCCGGTGTCCGGCTCGACCGCGTTCTGCCGGTGTGCATTGCCCCAGATCACCCATGCGGATGCGGCGATGATGAGCGCACACAGCGAAAAGAATGGTGTAGAATCCGCGGGTAGAGAGCGCCGCGGTGTGTTTGGATTGATATTGCTTCATGTCCCTTTACCTCCGTTGCTGACAGTATGGTCGGCTGCTGCGGGAAAATATACGCGCCGCCGAAAATTTGCCGCACAGCGGACACTTCATCGGCAGATGCCGGATAGCCCACAAAAAGGGGGACGTCTGCGGATTGTACCCAATCGCCGAATGTGGTATAATAACCGCAGAAGAGAGTGACCCAAGGAGGGAAAAACTATGGAACTGGCTGACTTTTTCGCGATTGACCGGCTGTCGCAGCACGACGAGGAACTGCTGATCGAATCCGCGATGCAAATGCAGCAGATGATGATGATGCTGTACGAATCCGGCATCCGCGAGATCAAAACCAAGCTGGATATTCTGAGCGACGAGTCGCGTATTTCGGGCAAGCCAAGCCCGATCGATGCCATCAAGAGCCGCATCAAAGTCCGCGCAGCATTATCGGCAAGCTCAAGCGGCGCGGGATTTCCGATCACGCTGCAGTCCATGATAGACAATCTGAATGATATTGGCGGTATCCGCGTGATCTGTCCGTTTATCGAGGATATTTTACACGGTAGCGGACATGCTCATGCGGCAGGACGACTTGACGCTGATCGAGAAGAAAAAGACTACATTGCCAATCCCAAGCCGAACGGCTACCGCAGCCTGCATCTGATCCTCGAGGTGCCGATTTTCCTCGCGGAACGCACGCAGCCGGTACGCATCGAGGTGCAGATTCGCACGATTGCCATGGACTTCTGGGCCAGCCTGGGCACCAGCTGCGCTATAAATCCGATGGAGATTCCGGAGCATATGTCCGATGATTTGAAGAAGTGTGCGGATGTTATTGCGGAGACCGATCAGGAGATGCAGCGCATCGCAAAAAAGAACTGAAAGTGCTGTAAAAGGAGAAATTATGCAATACATACCCATTATAACCCTGGTTCTGGTGGTAATCCTGCTGGGACTGGTCATCGTTCTGCTGACCCGCAAGCCGGAAAAGCCGGAGCTTCCGCAGCAGATTGACCCAACCGCATCCATTACTGCGCTCGGCACGCTCGTGACGCAAAACCTGCGCGAAGGCCGGGAAGCGCAGAGCAATCAGCTTTCCGCGATGGACAAGAGCCTTGGAGACAAAATGAGCGGTCTGACCGATCAGCTCGGCCGGTTTGAGACGCGTCTGCAGGGTTTTACGGCGGAAACAACGCAGAATCTGACTAATATCCGCGAAACCGTGGATAAAAACCTGCACACCTTCACGGGTGAGACAAAACAGAATCTGGAAACTATCCGCAGCACGATGGACAAGAATCTGCACACGTTCACCGGCGAAACCAAACAGGATTTGGAAACTATCCGCGAAACGGTAGATAAAAATCTGCACACCTTCACGGGTGAGACCAAGCAGGATTTGGAGAATATCCGCGTTACGGTGGATAAAAATCTGCGTGCCATGCAGGAGGACAACAACAAAAAGCTGGACGATATGCGCCAGAATGTAGACGAAAAGCTGCAGAAAACGCTGTCTGAGCGCATGAACGAGTCGTTTAAGCTGGTCAACGAGCGCTTGGAGCAGGTTTACAAAGGGCCTCGGTGAGATGCAGACGCTGGCACAGGGTGTCGGTGATTTGAAGAAGGTGCTCACCAATGTCAAGACCCGCGGCATTGTGGGCGAGATTCAGCTGGGTGCGATCCTCGAGGATATTCTCGCGCCCGAGCAGTACGAGACCAACGTGGCGACCGTGCCGAACAGCCGCAATGTAGTCGAGTACGCGGTCAAGCTGCCGTTGAGGACGGCAGCTTTGTCTGGCTGCCGATTGACTCCAAGTTCCCGGGAGACACCTACGGGGCGCTCCGTGACGCATATGAGGAAGGCTCGCGCGAGCAGATTGACGCATGCGTCAAGCAACTGATCGCCACCCTCAAATCCGAGGCGAAGGACATTCATGATAAGTACCTTGCGCCGCCGCATACGACCGGAGTTCGGGATCATGTTCCTGCCGTTCGAGGGACTGTATGCCGAAAGCCGTCAGCCGCGGCATGGTGGAGATTCTGCAGCGGGACTATCATGTTAATCTGGCAGGTCCGAGCACGATGGCGGCGCTGCTGAACAGTCTGCAGATGTCGTTCCGCACGATTGCGATTCAGAAGCGCTCGGGTGAGGTCTGGAGCGTGCTCGGCGCAGTCAAGACCGAGTTTGATAAGTTTGAAGCCTGCCTGACGCAGACGCAGAACCGACTTGATCAGGCGAGCCGTGAACTGGATAAGCTGGTCGGTACGCGCACGCGCGCTATCCGCCGCAAGCTGAAGGGCGTTACCGAGCTCAGCGAGAGCGAAACGCAGAAGGTTCTGGATATCGGCACCGATTCGGAAGAAGAGTGAAGAGATTTTTAACCGCTTTCTCGGAAAAAACACCGCAGAGCTTTGCTCTGCGGTGTTTTTCGACGATAAATTTATAATTTTGTGATTTCAACCAATTAGCGCGATAGCGCGTGTCAAATAGCATTTGATTGCAAATGCCAAAAAAGGGGAGCATGTATCACGGTTTTTTGACTTCTGGAGGGAGAAAGTTTCTATATAGGAATTTTCGACGACTTTGGAACGGCTCTACGGTCCGTTCCTGCTTGTTGGCGGAACTGTAGTTCCGCGACAGCCTCGCCGCAGAGCAAGACTCTGCGGTGTTTTCTTGTTTGCAATTAGCCGAGCTTCGGGAACAAATCCTGCTCAATAACAGCGTCGAGCGTCATGCCTGCGTAGGCAATCTGCGCCAGACCGTCGATGAAGCGGGAGACTGCCGCGATGAGCACGGAAATGTTGTCCGCCACAAACGGAATGATTTTCTCGAGCTCGAGAGAGCCGTCTACCAATGTGTTGTGCTTGAGGTAAATCTGACCGGCCTCCTCAAAGAAGCCGAACGAGCCGAGCGCACAGAAGTTGTTGCAGTAGTCGCACGCATGGCGGAGCTGCACCTTGTTGTTTTCCGGTGCACCCTGAAACAGAGTGACGAAGAACTGGAGCAGACCCATGTTTTCGTCCGGAAGCTGCATCGGGATAAAGCATGCCTCGATCACAACGTCCTTCGCGACCTTGCCCTGCCGCATCGCCTCGCAGCGGAGAATGGTCGGCGCGCCCTCCTGCTGCATGATCTCCGCACGGAAACCGTTCTGGTTCAGTACGTCATTCATACAGCCTAAAATCTGATTTTGCTGTTCAGTTTTCATTTCTTTTCCCTTTCTTCCATTAACGCAGAATGTAGGGCGGGGTGACCCCGCACCGCCGTTTTCGTCAACTGCTGACGCGAACGACGGCGGGCTGGGGTCAGCCCGCCCTACAATAAACGTAAAATATTACTTTACGCCGATATCGGTGCGGTAATGCGCCTTATCGAAGTGAATTTTCTTCACATCGGCATAAGCCTTCTGGATGGCTTCGTCAAGGGTCGGTGCGGTAGCCGTTACGCCGAGGACACGGCCGCCGTTCGTGACGAGCCTGCCGTCCTTTGACAGCGGTGCCTGCGTGGAACACGAACGAATCGGTCACATCATCCAGACCGGTGATCTCCTTTGCCCTTCTCGTAAGCCTTCGGGTAGCCGCCGGACGCCATGCAGACGCAGCACGCTGCATTGTCCGCCCACTTGATGTCGATATCCTCGAGCTTTTCGTCGATGACCGCATTGAAAATATCGAACAGGTCGGTGTCCAGGCGGGACAGGACTGCCTGCGTCTCCGGGTCGCCGAAACGAGGCGTTGTACTCGATAACACGCGGGCCCTTCGGGGGGTCAGCATCAGACCGAAATACAGCACACCCTTGAACGGACGGCCCTCTTTTTCCCATCGCAGCAACGGTCGGCTTGAAGATAGTCTCCATGCACTCGGCGGCAATGTCGTCGGTATAGAAACGGGACGGCGAGAAAGCGCCCATGCCGCCGGTGTTCGGGCCTTCGTCGTGGTCGTAGGCGCGCTTGTGATCCTGCGCAGACGGCATGGTCTTGAGGTGCTTGCCGTCCACGAATGCGAGAACAGAGACCTCGGGCCGGTGAGGAACTCCTCGATGACGACGCGCGCACCGGCGCCGCCGAATGCACCGCCGTCGATCGCGTCCTTGACCGCCTCAATGGCTTCTTCCTCGGTCATAGCAACGGTAACGCCCTTGCCGAGTGCAAGACCGTCCGCCTTGACAACAATCGGCGCACCGTTCTTCCTGATGTACTCGATCGCGTCCGCCGAGTTCTCAAAAACAGCGTAGCCTGCGGTCGGGATGTTGTATTTCTGCATTAAATCCTTGGCAAAGGACTTGCTGCCCTCGATGATGGCAGCGTTCTTGCGCGGACCGAAGGCACGGATGCCTGCGGCCTCGAGCGCGTCTACCATGCCGAGTGCAAGCGGATCATCCGGCGCTACCATAACGAGATCCGGCTTGTGCTCCTTGGCGAAAGCAACCATGCCGTCGATGTCGGTCGCCTTGATGGCAACGCACTCCGCCTCAGCGGCGATGCCGCCGTTGCCCGGGGCGCACCAGATATGGTCCACCTTGGGGCTCTTTTCAATGTATGGACGATGGCGTGCTCACGGCCGCCGCCGCCGATAACCAAAACTTTCATTTATTGTTCCTCCGTCTTGTAAATACACACGCTGTGCGCGGAACATTTCAACGATGAGTGCTACTGTGCCGATGGCAGGCAGGTGTTTGCCAGCGTCACCACATTGCTGAACAGAAAATCATTCAACCAGCCGGGCGCAATGAGCAGTGTAAGGATGCCCTGTGCTCCAGACCACCAGCAAAACCCATTCGGGCAGGGTGCTGCGGTCGATCTTGTGCATCTGGTCCTTTGACACCCATCAGCAGCATGCAGCCGGTGAGCAGCAGCGGCACAAGGCCGATAATACAGCGCGATCCGGAGCAGGCCCCACCGGGATAACGGCCGGACCGAGGATGAGCGAAACGCCATCGTCACGTCCCGCTGCAATGCTCGCCCGGGTATACCACCCGGACGCCGACTGCACCGAGCGCACCGGCGGAAACGAGCGCGAACGCGACAATGCGCAGTGCCCAGTTGTTCTGCGCGGCCAGACCAGCAGCAGTCCGCCCGAACGGCTAAGTAGGCATAATAGCCTTTCAGCAGCTTCATTTTTAGTGATGATGGAACAGACGCATGCCGGTGAACGCCATCGTAATGCCGTACCTGTTCGCGGTCTCGATAACATTGTCATCGCGGATGGAGCCGCCCGGCTGTACAATGTACTCCACGCCGGACTTGCGTGCGCGCTCTACGTTGTCGCCGAACGGGAAGAATGCGTCCGAGCCGACGGTAACGCCGGTGTTCTTGGCGATCCACGCCTTCTTCTCCTCGGCGGTGAGCACCTCAGGCTTTTTACCTTGAAGGTCTTCTGCCATACGCCCTCGGCCAGCACGTCCTCGTACTCGTCGGAGGTATAGACGTCGATGGCGTTGTCGCGGTCGGGGCGGCGGATGCCGTCTGCAAATTGAAGACCCAGCACCTTCGGATGCTGGCGCACGAACCAGTTGTCCGGCCTTGCTGCCCGCGAGACGGGTGCAGTGGATACGGCTCACTGCTGACCGGCACCGACGCCGATGGTCATGCCGTCCTTGACGTAGCAGACCGAGTTGGACTGCGGTGTACTTGAGCGTGATGAGCGCAAGGATCATGTCGTGCTTCGCGCTCTCCGGCAGATTCTTGTTCTCGGTAACGATGTTGGTGAGCAGGCTCTCGTTGATTTCGTAGTTGTTGTAGCCCTGCTCAAAGCGGATGCCGAAAATATCGCGCTGCTCGATCGGCTTCGGCTCATAGTTCGGGTCGATCTTGACAACGTTGTAGCCGCCCTTGCGCTTGGTCTTGAGGATCTCGAGGGCCTCAGCGGTGAAGTCCGGCGCGATGATGCCGTCGGAAACCTCGTGTGCAAGGTAGGAAGCGGTGTCTGCGTCGCAAGTGTCGGACAGAGCCGCCCAGTCGCCGTAGGAGCACAGACGATCAGCGCCGCGTGCGCGGATGTAGGCACATGCGATGGGAGACAGCTCCTTGTCGGTGTCAACAAAGTACATCTGCTTCTCAATATCGGTCAGCGGCTTGCCGAGAGCGGCACCGGCCGGAGAAACGTGCTTGAAGGACGCTGCTGCCGGCATGCCGGTCGCCTTCTTGAGCGCACGGACGAGCTGCCACGAGTTGAAAGCGTCCAGGAAGTTGATATAACCCGGCTTGCCGTTGAGTACCTCGATCGGAGAGCTCGCCCTCGGTCATAAAAATGCGGGCCGGCTTCTGGTTCGGATTGCAGCCGTACTTTAAAGGCTAATTCTTTCATAAATAGTCCTTTCTGCTCATCAGGACGCAGTTATTCTGCGTTCTTGTTGCGGATTTCCTGCTCAACTTCGCCGGTCTCCAGATCGACGTAGCGGACGAAGAGCGAGACCTTGTTCTGCTCGTTGAGGCTGTTCCAGAGCAGGTTGGTGAATTCCTTGATCGGCAGCTCGATGCGGATGCACTTCGGCTCGCCGCGGAACGGCGGCAGCGGATCGCCGTCGCACTGATAGGTATGGATGAAGTGTCCCAGACCGGCAACCGGCTTATCGTACTCATAGAAGAAGCGCTTGTTGGCGGTGCGGTCCGAGGTGAAGTTCTTGAGGATGGACAGGCTGTAGGAGCCGTCCGGATTGACCACGCCCGAGATGCGGGAGGTGTAGTTGGGTGCATCCGGCTCAAACTGGCGGGTACGGAGCGCTTCGAAGTAGCTCTTGCCCTGCTTGAGGAAATCGACGATGGTGTCAGTCTGGTCGCCGTTGGTAACGACGAGCGTGCCGTTATCAGGCGGACCGGATGATAGATGATCAGCGAGGGGTCGACCATCTTGGACGGGTCGAAATGCCTCGGTGCGGATACCGTCCTCGGTCTCGGTGAACACGCGGTTGCGGCTGTTCTCCGAGCGGCCCATAATGAAATATGCGATCACATTTTTCTTATTGTCCGGCGTGCGGCCGAGAATGATGCCGCGGCTTCGGATATGCATTGCTCATCAGCTCCTGGCCGATGTCAAAAACGTTCTTGCTCATAGCTGTCACTCCTGTCTTGTAACGATGGCGCCGCTGACCGAAAGTCTGCCGGCGCAGAAATCCGACACTGCCTGCGGCAGCAGGATCCATTCCGCATTCTGCATCACGCGCTTCTGAAGGCTCTCCGGGGTGTCTCCCGGCTCAACCTCGACGGCTTTCTGCGCGATGATCGCGCCGCCGTCTACGACCTCGCTGACGAAGTGCACGGTCGCGCCCGTGACCTTTGACGCCCTTGGCGAGCGCCGCCTCATGCACGCGCAGGCCGTAAAATCCCTCGCCGCAGAACGACGGGATGAGCGACGGGTGGACATTGATGATGCGGTTTTCATACTTTGCACAAAAGCTGTCGGGCAGCACGGTCATAAAGCCCGCCAGGACGATAAGACCGATCTCCTTTTCGCGCAGCAGCGCGTCGAGCGCCTCGCCGTAGCGCTCCGCCGAGTCGTATTCCTTTCGGCGCAGCACGGCGGTCTCGATACCTGCCTTCGCCGCCCGCTCGAGCGCGAAGGCGTTCGGATTGACGAAACGACAAGACGGATGCCGCCGTTTTCGATCTTTCCTGCCGCCTCGGCGTCGATGAGCGCCTGAAGGTTGGTTCCGCCGCCCGAAACCAGAACTGCAATATTAGTCATTTGTATTCTCCAGAATTTTTCGCACAGTCGTGCTGAAAACAGCGCGTTTCGATGGGAAACGGGCGGCAAAGCGCCCGTTTTCTCCTGTTATACTAGCTCTACGCCCTTTTCTGCGCCGGCCAGTGCACTCGCCGATGACGAACGCCGTCTCGCCCGCAGCGGAGATCGCTGCGACCGCGCGGGAAGCGTCCTCAGCGGCAACAGCCAGCACCAGACCTGCGCCCATGTTGAACGTATTGTACATATCGCGCTCCGGGATCTTGCCGGTCTTTTTGCGATCAGGTCGAATACCGGCGGAACCGGAATAGCCTTCTTCTCAATCTTGGCAACGATGCCTGCCGGCAGCATGCGCGGCACGTTCTCATAGAAGCCGCCGCCGGTGATGTGGCTGATGCCCTTGACGTCTACCTTGCCGATGAGCGACTGGATCGCCTTGACGTAGATCTTGGTCGGGGTCAGCAGCTCCTCGCCGAGGCTCTTGCCGAATTCGTCGATGTAGCGGCGGACCGACTTCTCGTTGATGCCGAGCGTCTTGCGAACCAGAGAATAGCCGTTGGAGTGTACGCCGGAGGAGGCAACACCGATCAGCGCGTCGCCCGGCCTTGATGGTCGTGCCGTCGATCATCTTCTCCTTGTCGACCACGCCGACCGCGAAGCCAGCCAGATCGTACTCGTCTACGTCATACATGCCCGGCATCTCGGCGGTCTCGCCGCCAATCAGCGCGCAGCCTGCCTGACGGCAGCCCTCTGCGATGCCCGATACCATCTGCGCGATCTTTGCGGGCTGGTTTTTGCCGACTGCGATATAGTCGAGGAAGAACAGCGGCTGTGCACCGCAGCAGGCGATGTCGTTTACGCACATGGCAACGCAGTCGATGCCACCGTGTCGTGCTTGTCCATCAGGAACGCCAGCTTGAGCTTGGTGCCCACGCCGTCCGTACCGGAGACCAGGATCGGGTCCCATGCCCTTGAACTCCGGGCGGAACAGACCGCCGAAGCCGCCGAGCGTACCCATAACGCCCTTGGTAACGTAGTGCTTTCTACCATCGGCTTCATCAGCTTGACTGCTTCATAACCTGCGGTGACGTCTACACCGGCTGCCTTGTAGCTCTCAGAACGGCTTCACTCATGTTTTTTTTACATCTCACTTTCATTTATCGTATGAACGAGAAAAATGGAAAATTTAATGGAGAATTGAGAATTGGTTCGGCGCAGAGCGCCGGATTTCCATCTCGTAACCGTCATTCTCCATTCTCCATTTTCCATTCTCAATTCAAAAGTTAGTCTTTGTTAGGGGAGCGGGATCTCGAACATATTCTTCTCCGCCTCCTCCGGTACCGGGATCGGTACTGCCCGAGAAGCATGCATCGCAGAAGCCGAGCTTGCAGCCGACTGCGATCTTGCGGCAGGCCTCGAGCGACAGGAAGCCGAGCGAATCCACGCCTATGATCTCGCGCATCTCTTCTACCGTGCGGTTGTGTGCGAGCAGCTGGTTGCGCTCGGGAATGTCGGTGCCGAAGAAGCAGGGGTGACGGAACGGGGGCGCCAGAAATGCGCATATGGACCTCGGCCGCGCCTGCGTCGCGCAGCAGCCCAGACGGCCGCAGGTCGTGCCGCGAACGATCGAGTCGTCGACCATGATGACGCGCTTGCCCTCGATTGCGGTGCGCAGGGGCGTTCAGCTTGAGACGCACCGAGCGCTCGCGCTTGTCCTGACCCGGCTGGATAAAGGTACGGGCGATATAGCGGTTCTTGATCAGACCCACGCCGTACGGGATGCCCGAGAACTTCGCGTAGCCGATCGCTGCCGGGATGCCCGAGTCGGGCACGCCGATGACGACGTCAGCGCCGACCGGATGCTCGATGGACAGATACTTGCCGGCCTCCTGACGGGCAAGCTCTACCGACGCGCCGTCGATGATCGAGTCCGGACGGGCGAAATAGATATACTCAAATACGCACGCAGAGGTCTTGCACTTGATGTCGCAGTGCATGCTGCGCAGCTTGCCGTTTTCAACGACACAGACCTCGCCCGGCTCCACGTCGCGGACGAACTTTGCGCCGAGCGCGTCGAGCGCGCAGGTCTCGGAGGCGAATACATAGCAGTCGCCGTCCAGCAGACCGATGCAGAGCGGACGGAAGCCGTGGGGGGTCGCGCGCAGCGATCAGCTTGCGCGGGGACATGACCACGAGAGAATACGCGCCCTCGATGCGCTTCATGGTGCTCAGCACGGCCTCCTCGATGGAGGCGCACTTGAGGCGCTCCTTGACGATGGTGTAGACCAGGACCCTCGGTATCGTTCGAGGAACGGAAAATGCCGCCGTCCAGCTCGATCTCGCGGCGCAGCTCACCCGCGTTTACGAGGTTGCCGTTGTGCGCAACGGCGAGGTTGCCCTTGACATGGGTGATGGAGATCGGCTGCGCATTCTCGCGACGGGTATCGCCGGTGGTGGAGTAGCGCACATGACCGATAGCCATCGAGCCGGCATCCTGTCGAGCGGTTTCTGGTCGAAAACCGAGCTGACCAGACCAACGTCCTTATGGCAGTGGATCACGCCGTTTTTGTTCACGGCGATACCGGCTGCCTCCTGACCGCGGTGCTGCAATGCGAACAGCGCGGTGTAGGCGTCGTGCGGCGGAGATTTCCCTTGCCCTCGGGCGCTGCGATACCGAATACACCGCACTCCTCATGCACCTTGTCAAACGGAGTGCTGCTTTTTCTTAAAATACGATATTTCATAGAATTTTAGCCTTTTCCGTCCGTGCGGATGGGGCTTTCTTTGCCCATAACGCGCTTCATGATCTCCTGATATGCCTCCTCGACACCGCCCAGATCGCGGCGGAAGCGGTCCTTTCGAGCTTCTCCTTGGTGGTCTTGTCCCACAGGCGGCAGGTGTCGGGGGAGATCTCGTCGGCCAGCACGATGGTGCCGTCGGCGGTCTTGCCGAACTCGAGCTTGAAGTCAACGAGGATAACGTTCAGCGAGTCGAAGTACTGCTTCATGACCTCGTTTTTACCTTGAACGCCATGGACTTGATGGTCTCGATCTCCTCGCGGGTCGCAGCCTTCAGTGCGATAGCGTGGTAAGCGTTCATCAGGGGATCGCCCAGGTCGTCGTTCTTGTAGGAAAACTCGATGGTGGGAGCGTCAAACACGATGCCCTCCTCCACGCCGTAGCGCTTGGCGAAGGAACCGGCGGAGATGTTGCGGATGATGACCTCGAGCGGCACGATGAGACCTTCTTGACCAGAGGCTCGCGCTCGGAGAGCTGCTCGACAAAGTGGGTCGGCACGCCCTGCTTCTCCAGCAGCTGGAACATGTGATTGCTCATTACGTTGTTGATCACGCCCTTGCCGGTGATGGTGCCCTTCTTCTCACCGTTGAATGCGGTTGCATCGTCCTTGTAGTCTACGATGACGAGATTCGGGTCGTCAGTCGCGAATACCTTCTTGGCCTTGCCTTCGTACAGCTGTTCTTTCTTTTTCCATGTCCAATTCCTCCATTTTATATATGTAGTGTTAATTTGAAACTGCTTTTCGATTGGAATCGAGGAAGCGCTGCTCCCGGTCGCGTTTGCAGGTTGTACGCGGCGCCGTCAATGGAAGCGGCGGAGCGCCTTTACCTCGCCGGGGATACGGGTTACGCGAACTGTGCGCGAACCTTTTCGTCCTTTGCGGTCACTTCCGCTGCCATGTCGGCCTTGAAGGCCGCGAGTCTGGCTGCGAGAGTCTCATCCGACAGCGCGATCATCTGCGCCGCGAGGATGGCTGCGTTGTCCGCGCCGTCGATCGCGACGGTTGCGACCGGGATGCCCTTGGGCATCTGCACGATGGAGACGCAGGCTGTCCATGCCGCCCATGACGCTGGTGGCCATCGGCACGCCGATGACCGGGAGCGTGGTGTAGGCTGCGAGAACGCCGCCCAGATGCGCTGCCTTGCCTGCCGCCGCGATGATGACGCCGAAGCCCTCCGCCGCCGCATTTTTCGCAAGCTGCTCTGCGACAGCCGGGTGCGGTGTGCCGAGCAGATGCGGACCTCGACGGGAATGTCGAAGGACTTCAGGCGATCGACGCATTTTTCCATCACCTTGAGATCGCTGTCCGAGCCCATGACGACCAGAACCTTTTTCATGTGATACTCCTCCTCAAAAACAAATTGGACACGGAGATATACCCGTGTCCTTAAAAGATGCTCAATTAGCTGCACCGATGCCAAAAAAATTGCAGTAATCCCCGAAAACGCAGAACTGTGCGATTGCATTTCGCTTTAAGAATACGCTGCCGGTCATGTGCTGCACCTCTTTCCTGAAACTATCGGTGGTGTTACAACAATATTCTATCGAATTAAACCTTGCAATGCAAAGGCTTTTACATCGTTTTTTCTTTTTCTTTGTGCAAATGCCCAAACTTACCCGTTACTTTTCCGGGCTTTCGTGCAGAACGCCCTTTTTGTAAAGGACCTCTTCCATCTGGTGCACGCGCTCGGTCCACGAGCACTGCGCGCCGTAGGCAAGGCGCTTTTCGACCTTTTCCGGTGCATCTTCCCGCGCCGCCTCGTCGCACAGCGCGAGAAATTCGTCCGCATCATGCGCGATATACACCACATCCTTGAAATCCTCGACCTGCAGCGGCTCGCGCGTGGAAACGATCGGCTTGCCGGTTGCCAGATATTCGTAGAACTTGAGCGGTGAAACGTCCCTTGGAGAGCGCACCGGCACGGAATACGTTCAGGCAGACGTCCATCTGCGCCAGATATGCGGGCAGCTCGGGCTGCGGCACCAGACCGTGGAATACGATATTTTTGTACTGCTTCAGATGCGACAGGTCGACGCCGGGCAGCGTGCGGCCGATGAGGAAGATGGTTCGCGTCCGGGCGCTCCCTTCGCCAGCTTTTCGATCAGTGCATAGTCGATGCACTCCTGCAGCATGCCGACAAAGCCGTAGACCGGGTGCCCCAGCCCTTCATGTCCTCCGGGCAGGGAAGGGTGTCCTTCTCGGTCTGTACGCGCGAGAAGATCTCGTAGGCCGCGCCGTTCGGGATCATCTTCGTGGTCGGGTTGATCTTTTCGAGCGTCTCTGCGAGACCGACCGCAGTCGCGAACACCTGATCCGCCGGCTTCGCAAGGTCGCGCTCCATACCGTCCACGACCTCGGGCGTAATGTGGCCCCTTTGTAGGCGGAATGGCGGTCCACGCAGTCATAGACCAGACTGCTGTGCGGCACCTGCTCGACGATGTCGCAGGAGGACGGCGAATAGCACCACAGCACGGTCTCGTCTCCGAAGCCGTGCTCTCGCATTTTCGCGCACGAAAGCCGCCTGACGCTTCTGGTTGAGCCTGTTCACCCAGCGGAACTTGTTGAAGAAGAACGGCAGCACGGGCGGCAGGGCATAGACCGTGATGTTCTCATGCCCTCGACCTTTTTCGCCGGGCTGCCTGTATTTTACTGATATAGGCGGAGGCCTTTTTATCCTTGAGCGGCGCGATGATCGACACCGGAGGATCAAAATACAGGATTTCGCTGTTGCGCAGACGGCTCATCACGTTCTGCTTGCGCGTCGGCAGAGGATGGTAGTTCGTTGTCGAAAGACAGACGATGTGGTTCTTCATATCATAACCCCTTTTGTGGGTTGTTTAAGCGTCGAAGAAAACACGGACTGCCGGTCAGATGTCAGTCTCCGGACAGACGGAGCAGCGCGGCTGCCCCTTTACGTTTTCCTGTTCCCTGTCGCGCAGCATTTCCGCAGTGCGGTGCACCTCGTTATCGAGCGCGCCCGAGACGCACTCGTCAATGAGGCGGCACAGCGGCTCCGCCTTGGACGGACGAGAGCTGCAGGCAGGTGCGGCTGCCGATATATTTGAGGAAGCCGTCCACCTTGATGTCATAGCTCATGCCGACGACCGGCACGCCCTGACCTGCGGAGAACATCAGCGAGTGCAGTCGGATGCCCACGACGGTTTTCATGCGGGAGAGGATGCCGATGGTGACTTCGATGGGCTGTCGGGTACGCACGGCGTGCCACGGACAGTGCAGCAGTGCGCCCACACGTTCTGCGGGCATGAGGTCGCTCGGGAACTCGATGGGTACGAACAACCGGCGTCAGGCCGTGCTTTTCGTAGGCGTAATTGGCCGCCGCCGCGATTTCGGGCAGAGCCGTGTCCAGACCCTTCCAGTTGCGCAGACCGAAGCCGATATACTTTCCGTTCGGGTCAATGCCGCTCTGCTTTTCGAGGGCGATATTGACGATTTCACGCGGCGCCGGCGTCAGAATGATGGTCGGGTCGGCAGACACGCAGATATCCGGATGCACAACGCCCATCTCGCTCAGCAGCGCACGGGATTGTCGTCGCGCAGCGTGATGCGGTCGACCGAGGCGTCGATGGTCTTTGCGGCCATTTTGCGGTTGCCCGCACGGTTGATCGGGCCGATGCCGCAGCCGTACATCATTACCTTGCAGCCGCGCTTTTTGGCGGCGTACAGCGTGTAGCAGTACCAGATCGAGCGGGTGGACGTGACATCCTGCATCAGCGAGCCGCCGCCGTTGATATAGAGCGCCGCGTGCCGGAATTTACGCAGCACGGAGAACACGTTGAATGTATAAACGGCGTTCGTGCGGTAGACCACGGGTCTCGCGCGGGCGGCGCGACATGACCGTGATGGTGCGCAGCGGATCGAGCTGGCGCATCTCCTGCACAATGGCCTCAAGAATGGCGTCGTCGCCCGCGTTGCCGCGTCCGTATGCGCCGCAGATGACGATGCTCTCGCGTTCGTCCTTCGGCCGGTGGAAAGCGCGCGATGACATGGCGGTAGTTCGCCTCCTGCCGCTCACACATCTTGTCCTTGGAGAAATCCCGGGACGCCTTGGCGTAGAGCGCCTCCGCGAAGGTATGGCGGAGCGCCGCGTCGTTCGCGAGCCGCGCCATGTATTCCGCGAGCTTTTTGTCGTCTCCGACCGGGAAGATATAGCCGTTCTCGCCCGTGTCGATGAGCTCCGGCATGCCGCCGACATCCGAGCAGATGGTCGCACAGCCGGCGCAAACGCCCTCCAGAATGGAGTACGGGAAGGTCTCGGACACCGAGGACAGCAGGTTGATATCCATCGCGCGGAAGAACGGCATGACGGGCGAAACCCAGCCGCAGAACGTCACGCGCTCGCGCACGCCGAGCTGGTCGCACAGCTTTTTCAGCATATCCGCATCCTCGCCGTCGCCTGCGATGAACAGGCGCAGCTGCGGCGCGGTTTTAGCGCCTCGGCGCAAAGCCGCGGACGGTGGTCGCAATGTCCTTGACGGCGGTCAGACGCGCCGCGATGCCGCAGAGCACGTCGCCGTCCTCGATCTCCGCGCCGTAGGTCCGCGGAGGTAGGCTGCACGGTCGAACTTCGCCCTCCGGGCGGTTGAATTCCATACCGTTGTAGATCTTTACAATGCGCTCCGGGTCAAAGCCGCGCTCGATGAGCGTGCGCGCCATGCGGTCTGCGACCGGCTGATAGAAGTCGAGAAAGCGCAGCGCGATGGCGTTGCCGTGCCGAGGGTGTGCTGCTTGAGCGGACTGCCGAGGTAGTCCAGCCGGTAATCTGAGTGCACGGTCGTGACGATCGGCACCTGACGGCTGCGGCGCACCATGGCTCCCATCAGGTTGGCACGGCCGCCGTGGCAGTGAATAATGTCGGGCTTGAACGCATCTACCAGGTCGCGCATGGTCCGTGCCGCGCGGAACGGATTGTGCCGCTCGATCACGCGCACATCAATGCCCCGTTCTCGCGCTCGTCCGCGAACGGACCGGCCCGAACGAGATCAGCATGACGTCGTTTGTCCGGCTCAGTCCGGTCACGGTATTCATAATCTGGGTCTTGGCGCCGCCTACATCGCCGCCGCCCATCACATGCATCACTCGCAAGTCTGTATCCTCCCAGCTGTATACGTTCAGATGATATCAGTATACCACACTGTCCGGCCAAATGCAAAGGAAAAAGGAGCCTTCCGCGCGGCCGTCGGCGCAAAGGCTCCCCTGATTTTCGCTGTTTACTTGTCCTGAGCAGGGTGTTCAGCTCGTCCATAAAAGTATTGATATCCTTGAACTGACGGTAGACAGACGCAAAGCGCACATAGGCCACCTCGTCGACCGAGCGCAGCTGCTCCATGACCAGCTCGCCGATGGTCTTGCTCGAGACCTCGCTCTCGAGCGCACTGAATACGCGCTGCTCGACATTATCCACGATCTGCTCAAGCTGCATGAGCGAAACCGGACGTTTCTCGCACGCCTTGACCAGACCGCCGAGCAGCTTCTGCCGGTCATAGGGCTGCCGCGTGCCGTCGCGCTTGACGAGCATGAGCCGGCATGCGCGTTCTGCGGTTTCGTATGTGGTAAACCGCTTGAAACACTTGAGGCATTCGCGCCGGCGCCGGATGCTCGTTCCCTCATCGGTCGATCGAGAATCAACAACCTTGCTGTCATCATGGCCGCAAAACGGACATTTCATTCGGCTCCACCCCTTCATGATACAATAACCTGTAATACTCTGCGGATATTATACCACCCGTTGTATCTCCATGTCAACAACTGCACTTCAATTTAGGGGCAATACCGCATAATTGAACAAGAGTGATTTGCGAGTGAATTTTGCGTACTGACGAGGCACAGTTTTGCGGTAATACTTGATGTATTACCGTGAAACTGCAACAAAGTCAGGGCACAAAATTTCCGCAAAGCACCGCCGCTTTAATTGTGCGGTGTTGCCTTAGTATAAAGCATGCAAAAAGGACACCCGAAGGTGTCCTTTTTCATGATTAGATGCGCTTCTTGCGGAACTTCTTGCGGAATACGTTCCACAGGCTGCACACGAGAGCAGTACCGAGGACCAGCCGCCTGCGAGGATACCGACGATCAGCGGCAGGGTGAACTGCTTGAGGGACGGTACGCCGAGGATGAATACCATGCCGATGGTGAACAGCGTGGTCAGCGTGGTGTTGATGGTACGGCCCATGGTCTGCCATACGCTGCGCTCTGCGACGGATGCGAAGTCCTCGCGGCGCGCGGTGCGCAGGTTCTCACGAACGCGGTCAAATACGATGATGGATGCGTTGATCGAGTAGCCGAGGATGGTCAGCGCCGCTGCGATGAAGTTGCTGTCGAGCGGAATCTGGAGCCATACATAAACGCTCAGCATGATCAGCAGGTCATGCATCAGGCAGCATACAGCCGCCATGCCGCTCGTCATTTCGAAGCGGAAGGTGATGTACAGCATCATGAGAACGATAGCGAGCACCGAGCAGATAACGGCGGAGCGCTGAAGGTCGGAGCCGATCGATGCGGATACGTCGTTGTTGTTCAGGATGTCGGTATCAGCCAGGCTATACTTCTCGAGCATCTTGTCGATGACTGCGGCGCGCTGCTCGGAGGTGATGGAGGTCGAGCGGATGAGCACATCCTCGTTGCCGTCGCCGGAGGAGGTGACCGAGGAAGCGTCTACGCCGGTCGCGTCCTTGAACAGGCCGGAAACCTCGGTCTGAACGTCCTGCGTTACCTCGGTGTGCATATTGAACTCCATCTCGGTGCCGCCCGCGAAGTCAATGCTCAGGTTGAACAGGTTCTTGCCGAACGGCAGCAGGATGAGAGAGCGACAAGTCCGGTAACGACGAGCAGTGCGGAGATGCCGCCGAAGATCTTGAAGTTCTTGAGGATCGCAAAGCGCTGCTTGCCTGCCTCGCGGTCGCGCAGGCCGTAAGCCTTCGGGTTGCGGATGCGGAAATCGACCATGCGGTTGAGCAGGAAGTGAGTAACGGTCAGCGCGGTAAACATGGAAACGATAACGCCGCCGCCGAGCGTGGTGGCGAAGCCGACGATCGTACCGGTGCCGAGGAAGAACAGCACCGCACACGCGATCAGGGTGGTGATGTTGGAGTCAAGGATCGCGGTGAACGCACGCTTGAAGCCGGAGTCAATCGCGCTCTTGACGGTCTTGCCGTTCTTGAGCTCTTCCTTGACGCGCTCGAAGATGATGACGTTCGCGTCTACCGCCATACCGATGGACAGGATGATGCCTGCGATGCCCGGCAGGGACAGGTTGACACGTACCAGGCTGAAGATCAGCGCCTCGATCACCATGTAGAAGCACAGAGCGATGGAAGCGACGAGACCCGGGATGCGGTAAACGATCAGCATGAACAGCATGACGAGCACGATGCCGATCGCGCCTGCGATCAGGCTGGTGCGCATTGCGTCAGCGCCGAGCTGCGGGCCGACCGAGCGGAGCTCTACCTGCTTGAGGGAGAACGGGATCTGGCCTGCGTTGATCAGGTCAGCCAGCTCGGATGCGCTGTCGCGGGTGAACGAGCCGGAGATGACGCAGCTGTCGCTGTCGATCTGAGAGGAAACGGACGGAGAGGAGATGACCTGGTTGTCCATGACAATGGCCATGATGTTGGTGCCGTCGGTGCGGGCCGCGATATTGCCGGTCGCCTCAGCGAACTTCTTCTGGCCCTCGGAGGTAAACTGCACCTGAACGTAGTGAACATCGGTGACCTCGTTGCCGGTCGGACGGCCGTAGCCGTAGGTTGCCTTCTTGATGTCCGAGCCGGTCAGCCATTCCCTTGCCGTCAGCGTCGATAAAGGTCAGCTGTGCGGTGGTACCGAGGGTCTGGACAGCCTCCTCCGGGTTGGTGATCTGCGGGATCTCGACCGTTACACGGTTGTCGCCGGTCAGGGTGACGGTCGCCTCGGTGAAGCCCTTTGTCGGTCAGGCGCTGACGGATGACCTTCTGAACCGAGTTCATGTCGTCCGCGAGGTTGGCCTGATTATAGCCGTCCGGGATCTCTGCCTCGTAAACGATACGGGAGCCGCCTACCAGGTCAAGACCCAGACGGATGCCGTTGTCGGTGTCGAGGACGCTCGGGATGATCGCCTTGAGGGACGATGCAGCGGTGGTGTCGGCGGACTGCGCCGTATCAGCCGAACCGGTGGTGGTGTCGGCAGAAGTATCCGTGCTGTCGGATGCTGCCGCGTCAGACTGCGTGTCCGCAGAATCGGGACTGGGTGGTCTCTGCATTCCGGAAGGGCATGGTCCAGCCGCCCGGAATGTACACTCCCGTTACCGCCGTAACGCCGAGAAAACAGATCAGCAGCAGTACAGCGATAAAGGAAACTACACTCTTTTTCAATGAAAGTGCCTCCTTAATGGTTTATTCGTAACTGAATAAGTATAGCGCAAAAGCGCAGAAAAGTCAATCATACAGTCGTGCATCCGAGACGGTTTTCCGCCCCGGATGCTGCGGGTTTTACAGATTGATCTCTACCTTGATCTCCTCGCCGGTCAGATAGGGCGCGATCGCCGGGCGAGAACGCACTCGAAAGGAACTCATCGACCTGCGACGGGCAGCGGCCGATGTAGGCGGACGGGTCAAGGTGCTCGAGGATCTGCTCGCGCGTCATGCCGAACATCGGGTCGCCTGCGATACGGTCGACCATATCGTTCTCGAGACCCTCCTCCTGATGCGCTTGCCGGCCGCCATGGAGTGCACGCGCACGTGCTCATGCAGCTCCTGACGATTGCCGCCCTTCTTCACCGCGTCCATCATGATGTTTTCCGTCGCCATAAACGGCAGCTCGTTCATCACGCGCGCGCGCACCACCTTGTCGTACACCACCAGCCCGTCACAGACGTTCATCATGATGTTCAGGATAGCATCCACACCGAGGAACGCCTCCGCGACGGCAATGCGCTTGTTCGCGGAGTCATCCAGCGTGCGCTCGAAGAATTGCAGGGAGGACGTCATTGCCGTGTTCAGCGTATCGACGCAGACGTAGCGTGCCAAGGCGTTGATGCGCTCACAGCGCATGGGGTTGCGCTTGTAGGGCATGGCGGACGAGCCGATTTGGCTTTTCTCGAACGGCTCCTCCATCTCCTTGAAATTTGCCAGCAGACGCAGGTCATAGGCGAACTTGCTCGCGGACTGCGCAATGCCGCTCAGCACGGAAACCACCTGATAGTCCATCTTGCGGGAGTACGTCTGCCCGGACACCGGCACGACCTTGTCAAAGCCCATCGACGCGGCAATATCCTGCTCGACCGCCTTGATTTTCACGCTGTCGCCGCCGAAGAGCTCCATGAAGGACGCCTGTGTGCCCGTCGTGCCCTTGCTGCCCAGCAGCGCAGGTTCTCGATAGGCGGTATTCGACCTCGCCGAGGTCCATCAGCAGCTCGTTCAGCCAGAGCGTCGCGCGCTTGCCGACGGTGGTCAGCTGTGCGGGCTGGAAGTGGGTGAAGCCGAGGGTCGGCTGGGACTTGTGCGCATCCGCGAACTGCGCCAGCTTGTCCAGTACGGTCGCCAGCTTTTTGCGCACCAGCAGCAGACCCTCGCGGATCTGAATGATGTCGGTGTTGTCGCCGACATACGCGCTCGTCGCACCGAGGTGGATGATGCCTGCGGCCTTGGGCGCGACCTTGCCGAAGGTATAAACGTGTGCCATAACGTCATGGCGTACCTCCTTCTCGCGCTGACGGGCCACATCGTAGTCGATGTCGGTCAGGTGCGCGGCCATCTCGTCCACCTGCTCCTGCGTGATCGGCAGACCGAGCGCCCGCTCCGCCTTAGCCAGCGACAGCCACAGCCGGCGCCAGGTCGAGAATTTCATGTCCGAGGAGAAGTTATACAGCATCTCCTTCGAGGCATAGCGCGAAGAAAGCGGGCTTTCGTACACGTTGTTCATGTCTTTTTTCGTCCTTTCCGGTGTAGTTTACTGATTATTCGAGCAAAACAACAGCCTTGTGGCAGTCTGCTTTCAGTTTACCACTTTATCGGTCGATTTTCAAGATTAACCGCCCTTCTTTGCGCTATCTTTGTAGCAATAAACAAAAAGAAACGCCTATACTGTCGAAAAAAACTTCGTTTTTCCGACAATATGCGTTCTGACTTCGCAGAACACGAGTCGTCCGAAAGTATCAATGCGGAAACTTTCTCCCTCCAGAAGTATCAAAACCGAGGTACACGCCCCCGGTTGCTCTCATTGAATATTTAAGGATAGAGGCCTACGGGCTTATGAAATCGCATAGCGATTTCTATTTTATGCGCGCTGGCGTGCGGCTGCTGTGCTCTTATAAAGATACGAAAGCGGCACTCCTTCCGGAGTGCCGCAACAGCGTCTTAAATTTTTATGTGTTTTTTTAATGAATACTACCAGACGGTCGAGGCCCTTGTCAATCTCGGTGAGCGAGGTCGCATAGCTCCAGCGACGAAGCCCGGCGCGGCAAATGCGGTGCACGGAACGGTCGCAACCAGACCCTTTCAAGGAACAGCTGTGCGAAGTCCTCGGCGCTCTCGATGACCTTTAAGCCGTACATGGTCTTGCCGAGGAAGCCCTTCATGTTCATCATAACATAGAACGCGCCCTCCGGCTTGATGCGAGGAAACGCCCTCGATCTTGTTCATGCGCTCTACCAGATGGTCGCGGCGCTGCTCGAACGCCTGCTTCATCACCTGCATATCCTCCTGCGGGCCGGTCAGTGCAGTGATGGCCGCGTGCTGAGAGATGGTGCTCGGCGCAGAGGTGGAGTGGCTGAGGTAGTTCGCCATGACCTTGGCCAGCGCGGGGTTGGAGGCCGAATAGCCGATACGCCAGCCGGTCATTGCGTAGCTCTTGGATACGCCGTTTACCAGAATGGTGCGCTCCTTCACGTCCTCACTCAGCGAAGCAAAGGAAACGAACTCATTGTTATCATATACAAGGTTGCAGTAAATCTCATCCGCGATAACGTAAACGTTGCGGCGGCAGCAGACCTCTGCGATCGCCTCCAGCTCCGCGCGGGTGTAGACCATGCCGGTCGGGTTGGAGGGAGAATTGAGCATGAACACCTTGGTCTTGTCGGTGATGGCGGCGTCCAGCTGCTCTGCGGTGATCTTGAAGTCCGCCTCCTCGGTTGCGGCTACGATGACCGGAATTGCACCTGCCTGCTTTACCATCTCGGAGTAGCTGTACCCAGTCCGGCGCCGCGATAACGACCTCATCGCCCGGGTTGCACAGCGCCATCAGCGCGATATAGACCGAGTGCTTTGCACCAGAGGCAACGACGATCTGCGTCGGCTCATAGTCCAGACCGCAGTCCTCCTTCAGACGGTAGCACGCCGCCTTGCGCAGATCCATCAGGCCTGCGGCCGGGGTACTTGGTCTGGTTGTTCTCAATAGCCTCGATACCGGCCTGCTTGATGTGCTCCGGGGTCGGGAAATCCGGCTCGCCGGCACCAAAGCCGACAACATCCTTGCCTTCTGCCTTCATCTGCTTGAACAGCGAGTCGATGGCGAGCGTCGTAGACGCCTGTACACCCGCTGCAATTCTGAAATCGGCTTCAATGCCACTGCTCAGCACTCCCTTATGTCTCTCAAGAAAAATTGTCTTTTGTATTTTTTATTATATGCTTCCCATTGTGATTTTGCAAGTCTGCGCTGCAAAAACTGCAAAAATATTCAATAGAAAAAACCGCCCTGAGGGGCGGTTTTGTTTGTGGAAACAGTCTAAATTCAGGGGCGGCGCGCAGGGGTCATGCGCAAAGATGATGAGCGCCGCACCTTTTTTCGATCGTCACGGCAAAGCTGCTGCCGGGCGCCGCTTCGTTTGAGATCGAAACCATGCCGGCGCGCGTGACCCGTCCGTTTTCGAGCGGATACTTTGCATTTTCAATCGTAACGCCCGTCGAGCACCGCGTCCAGAGGCACAATGGAGAAATACCTGTAAGCTGACGGCATTATGAATTTTTCCCGTCCTCCCTCATGCAAAACGATGCGGTTGCAGCTGTCGAGATGGTCAGTCGCCCCGATCTCGCGCCTCCTCAAGCAGCGAAAGATTTGCCAGCATATGGTCGATGCGCCCGCCGGTCGCACACACGAGCGTCGCCTCGCGGCAGCCGCGGCGGAACACCTCGCGCAGACAGGACTCTGCGAATCCGTGTCGTCCTTCTCAGGTCTCAGCAGGATCACATCGTCTCCCTCTACCTCGGTCATGGAATCCCGGTCGGAGATCATGAAGTCCGGGTGCAGACCGAGCGCGCGCATGCCGCAGACCGCCGTCCGCACACGCAACGAGCGCGTCCGGATGCTCGCGCAGGAACGCGCGGATGTAACTGTAGTCTGTTTCGGGCGCAGCCGCAAAGATCAGCGCGTGCCGCCCTTGGTAAGCTCCCATTCCTTCAGATCCTTTACACTTTCATACAGTTTGACATAGCTTTCGTGACGGGTTTTCGCAATCTCTCCGTTCTCGACCGCCGCAAGGATGGCGCAGCCCTTCTCCTTGACATGCGCGCAGCCGGTGAATCTGCACTGGCCGAGATAGGGCGCGAACTCCGGAAAGGCATATTCCAGATCGCTCGTGCAAGCACGAGATCCATCTGCTCGGTCTCAAACGAGGAGAAGCCGGGCGTGTCCGCGATATAGCCGCCGCCTTCGATCGGATGCAGCTCGACATGACGGGTGGTGTGCTTGCCGCGGCCGATGCGGTCCGAGATCGCACCGACCTCAGCGCCGAACGAGCTGTCGAGGCGGTTGAGCACGCTCGACTTGCCGACGCCCGAGTTGCCTGCGAAGGCGGACCTTTCCGCAGATGCGCTCGCGCAGCGCGTCGATGCCCTCGCCCGTCCGCGCGCTCACGCGCAGCACCTCGATGCCGCTCCTGCGGTAGGTCTCATACAGCTCGTCGCCCGGTCCGCGTCGGTCTTGTTGATCACGACGAGTGCGTGCATCTCCTTGTGTACCGCGATGGCCGTCACCTTGTCGATCAGGAACGGGTCGGTCACGGGAGGCGCGGCGCTCGCGACCGCTACAACAAGATCGAGGTTCGCGACCGCCGGACGGATCAGGCTGTTCTTGCGCGGAGCGATCGTCTGCAGATAGCCCGTGCCGTCCTCCGGCTGCATTTCAAGCGTGACCGCGGTCGCCCACGATGGGTTTTCCAACGGTCTTGCGGAATTTTCCGCGCGCCTTGCACTCGATCAGCCCTTCCGGCGTATCCACATAATAAAACCCGCCGATGCCCTTGAGAATAATGCCTTCGGTCAAAAATACGCTTCCTTTCCTCATTCTGCAAGGGACGCAGCGCAGTGTGCGGTGCGTCCCGTGTCGTTTAATTGAAACTGTACGTCTGCGTCGTGGACGTAACATCATGGACGCTCACCGTGAGCCTCATGGTCGCCGGCCGTGCTGCCGCCGCTCGCCCCACGACTGCACGGTGTCGTCATACTGGATCACGCCGTCCACATAGATGATAACATGCGCGGCATCCGTGTTGTCCGGCAGCGACACCGGAATGATAACGCACTGTCCGCCGGCAGCGAAAACGGAAGTTTGCGTATCATCGTAGTCGCCATCGCCGTTGTCCTGACCGCCGGAATTGCCGCCGCTGTTATCGGGCGAGTTATTGTTCGATGTGCTCTTGCCCTTGGAGATCTGGATGTTGACCGTGCTGCCCTTGGTCTACCTCAGCACCGGCATCCTGCGACTGCCATACGACCGACCCCCCGGCTTCCGCGCTGTCCACCGGGTCTACCGAGCCGATCTTCAGGCCCCGCTTTTGCCTCCAGCGCCGCGTGCTGCGTCCTCGGTCATGCCGAGCAGACCGGGCACGGAACGTTTTTCGTTATCGTCCTTCTGCTTCTGCCCTTTGCTGATATAGACGGTCAGCGTCGCGCCCTTTTCCAGCTCGGCGCCCGCCTCGGGGTCGGTACGGATGACCTTGCCCTCCTCGACGTCGTCGCTGTATTCCTCAACGACCTCGCAGCTTGATGCCGTGCGACGCCAGCGCCGCCGCTGCACATAATCGAGCGTCTTTCCGGTAAAGTCGATCACCTTGTAGGTATCCTTGACGTTTTCGCCGCCGAGGATACCGTTACCGTGATGATCGTACCCTTTGTGGCCTTTTTTCCTGCCGTCGCCGTCCGGGTCCTGCTCGAGTATCTCACCGACCGGACGGTCGGATTCCTGCCGTTCGGTCGCTTCCTTCACCGTGAAGTTGTCGGTTATATCCGGGTCGGCCATCACTTCGTCGATATTGCGCCCGATGAGGTCGGGCACGATAATCTTTTCCGACTTGTCGCCGCCGCCGGTGATGACCAGAATGCCGACCAGCAGCAGATGATCACCGCGATCACCGCCGACCGCCATGCCGGCCGCCATCCCGGGCGCTCGCTCAGCTTTTCAAAGAAAGCCGTCGGCTCATCCTGCTCCTTTTTGCGGAAACCGGTGCGGGTGCGGGTCTGGCGTGCGCGTGCGGGTTCACTGCGGCGGCGCGGTGCCGCCGGGATGGCGGCCGTCTGCTGCCGCATGACGGGCGCGCGCGCGCTGCACCTCCCGCCGATGACCTGCGTCTCGCCCGAGCTGTCGTCCGAGGCGGTACATAATAGAACTGCGTTCGGTCCGGGCTCGCGCACGCGCGCAAGGTCGGCGCACAGCTCGTCCGCCGAAGCATAGCGTCTGCTGATGTTCGCGCACATCGCGTGCATGACGATGGCGTCCAGTCCCTTCGGGATGTCCGGGACCAGCTCGCTCGGCATGGCGGCACGGCGTTGATATGCTGCATGACGATCTGGAGCGCGGTCTCGCCCTCGAACGGGAGCCTGCCGGTCAGCATTTCGTACATGACCACGCCGAGCGAATAAATATCCGTCCGGTAGTCGATCTTGCTGCCCTTGGCCTGCTCGGGCGAGATATAGTGCACCGAGCCGATGGCCTCCTGCACCACGCGCGTCTCCTGCGTCGTCGCGAAGGACGCGATGCCGAAATCGGTCAGCTTTGCGGTGCCGTCGCGCAGGATGATGAC